>SDBS01001858.1_pt1 | contig 21264 bp, 19 predicted proteins | sample 2277091 | NCBI WGS metagenome assembly SDBS01 (sample SAMN10404972, study PRJNA504765) | marine sediment metagenome | isolation source: marine sediment core GS10_PC15, 163 cmbsf | place: Arctic Ocean: Southern Knipovich Ridge | collected 2010 | reverse complement strand
AACCAGCGATAGTAGTTATGGACGCGGCTGTCTTTGTAGATATCGAAAAGCTTGGCCTTGTCCTGGTCTTTTGGAAAGAACGGCGTAATGGTCAAGGCCGGGTTGACCCAAAGGCTGCGATTGCTCTGTGCCTCGGTAAGACTAGCTACCACTCTGTCGGGCCGCAGCAGCACCCCACGGACATCGATGTCGAAATAGTGCCAACTGTTGTCGTACCAGACCTCGGTCGCACAGTGATTCCACGCCTCAAGGCCAAACGAGCGACCCTGCGTGAAACCGACGCCCTGGAATATGCCATCAAGGACCGGACCGAAGATCCCACAGTAGGCCATATTGTAGATGTTCAGTATCTTCAGCGGATCACGCACCGTCGCATATTCATCAAAAGGATCAGGCCCTTCAAGGATTTCGTTGAAATGATACAAACCTGTCTCATAGTCGCTGAGGTACTTCCAGATTGCGAGTGCCAACTCATTTCTGTCCTTGTCCTTCCATTCACGAAACTGCCGGAAGCGTTTGAGGTCTGTTGTATCCGCAATGTGGTCGCTGGTCAGTCGGATGCAAGTCACACGGGCAGTAGATGCAATCGGTATCACCAGACAGAAAAAAACGGCTGTGATAAGAGGAAAGTTTGATCTGAATGTCCGCCTAGTTTCCATGCGTTTGATCCTTTAGAGCAAAGCCTGACTTCTGCTTCTATCGTTGAATTCTTACCAGATACCACGTCGTTGCTTGCTCTCCGATAGGTAATATGAAATCTCCCTTTACGCTGTGAGCACTAACTGTGTATCCCAGTGCTTTGCCTGCACCGTCAAGCGGGATTATCTCGATTTGCTGCAAGGGTTCGAGATTTCGGAGAATCACCTTTCCTTTGACAGGTTCGATAACAGTCGGTGCAGATCCCCAGTTGGATAAGGACGTCCTGTTTTCGTTCCAGGTCATGCTGTTGTTCGCCGACCGCGCCGTTGTGACGAGAAGTAATCGCTGCGAACAGGATATGGGTTGTCCTTCCAGGGAGGTTAATATTATAGAGCAGAATTCGTTTTCTACAGTGGCAGAGAGGTTCTTCAGCGCCTTATTATGGTATTTGATAAAACCGATGAGAGCCTGTGATTTTTCTGTCTCAATGGTTACGAGCCCTTTCTTCTGCCCAGAATAGTGCCAGGTGAGTTCACTCGTGTCAGAAACAACCGGGCTGTCCGAGCTGACTTTTGGATATTCCCCTGCCTCATCGTCAAAACCGACTATTCGTGTTGTGTGCCGGAGAGGAATGGATGGTAAGAATCCAGGCGTAAAATACGAACCCTCAGAATATGGATACCGAATGCCCTCGCGCACCTGCTCAATGGTGTATGACCTTGGGATAGTTGTGAGTGCGGAGCGAACATCGCCTCTTAAAAACATCAAGGCGCCTGCGGCAAGATTCGTCATTCTTACAGGATCTGGGCGAATATCAAAGTGTCCCGGCATTTTTGCATTCCATTCTTTGGGATCTTTATGCTCGAAGGTGTAGAAGAAAATGCCGTCCCAGTCGTGGAAGGCCGAGTAGGCAGCAAGGATGGGGATACCTTCGCAGGCGAATTCGTTGGGGAATGGGTGGTTGGTTTCTGAGACGGTGTATGGTTTGCCGGCAACTGCTGAGCGAGAAAGCTGAATCACTGTAGAGTGGAAAGGCTCATTAACCATCGGAGTGTTCTTGATGGAAAAGGTCCTGCGCTTCGTCTTAGGATCGGTGAGATACCGGGGATGCTGCCAGTACATGTGACCATCCACAATGTCCATCTGCGATGTGGAAGTCAGTAAAGGATAGCCGGTCTTGCCATGATTATGGTCACTGGTACCGACAATCAAAGCCCGCACACTGAGTTCTTCTTTCAGATAGCCGTACATTTTTTGGAAATAGTTGTGCTCCAGTTCCATGTAGAAAGTGGCTTCCAAATGAAACCTCTTCTTAGGAGAAGCAGCAAACTGATTTTTCGTTAAACGAGGTATAAGCTCATCCTCTTTAACGCCGGCCACGTTGCGCAGTGCCTTCAATTCAGTTGAAGACAGTCGTTCTTTAAGCCATTCGTTGTATCTCTTGGTAAGTTGATTCGCATACCACGCTGTAATATCAGTCCATGTTCCCGGACGCTTATTCGTATTTTTCCCAAGTAGCCTGTCGCTGAACCAGGCCTCTACTATGGAGTTCTCGTTTACAAGTTCAACGACTGCAACAGCCGGTTCGTGGCGATATTCTGATTTCGTGTAGGGATTATAGTGGGTCAGAATTTGCCCTGCGTATTCCTGGTGTAATGCCTGAACATGCTCGTCAAAGTAGTTTATGACCTTAGCCAGCCCAAGATATTCATAGTCTTTTACGCCATCACCCTTGCGATAGTTCCGGCCGACGTTCAGGTTGAGGTTGGTGTAAATGCCCTGTTTCTTCAGTTCTGCAACAAAATAATCTAACCGGTCAAACTGTTGAGGATTCAAAGCACGTGTATCTTCCCGGCCGTCTATAAATAGGCTGCCTGACCAGTTCGAATCAAGAAAATGGAATCTAACACAATTTATGCCAAAACGAGCCAGATGTTCTGCCACTACCGGGGCGTCTTCTTTTGACGGAAAGCACGATGCGGCTGTAAAGTTGACTCCCCAAATGCGAAAACGCTCGCCATTTGGTTTTGCCAGATGGCCATTCCTAATCAGGATGAATCCGTCTTTACCTGCTGGAGCATCTAATAGAAAGGAAAGATTAACGAGCGAAACTGCATTCTCCCGCCAGTCAATTGCGAAAGGTTTCATTTGGATACTCTCAGCAAATGCAGTGCCGACAAAAAGTAGTAAAAGCAGGATATAAAGGTTCATGTGCTTGCCAAGCATTGGTGCCTCCTTTGCTAAACTCATTCGTGCTACCAAGTCATCATGTTCGAAGCATACCAAATCCACTCCATAAACACAATATGCCGCCGATTCTTATTGCAGTTCCAAGCACAATTGAGATGCCCTTGGTCAAGTCATTGGTTTTTGAGCATAAAGTGTCGGTCCTACAGCCTAAAGGCATAACAACGGCTGTGGTATAGCTCTCCAGCTTACTTACGGCGGTTCGTCCCTTACTGAGCGAACCGCCATTAGAGTGGTTTTGCTGGAGGAGTGAAGATGGAAAGCCAGGCAGTACAGGAAAAAGAGCCGCGATTGCTGCCAATCGTTATATTGCACGGCATAGAGTACCTCGTTGATATTGAACAGAGAAAGTTTCGGGAGTTCAAGAATCCTGATAATGTTGTCAACATGCACTCGGAACAAGGCTGGCAGATAGTCAATGAAATAGTAGGCGGACAATGGGATTCTTTTGGTGTTGATTCGTATCCTCAGAAAGGGATAGAGGTGTAAGAATGCCAAAAAACCAAATCTCTAAAGTGGAATGCAAAAAGCTTCAGCGAATCAGGGCCAGGGCCAGCTACCTTTTGTTTCGAGAGCTTTATGATTTCCTGAAGGACAATCCCAGTGTAGCGGATATTCTGAGGAAGTTCCATGATGTTCTTGATGCGAGAAGGAGCTTTGGTAGCATAAGAAACGCGGAGTATGCCGCAGAGAGTCTTAGCCTGATTCTTAAGGACAACGGTGAGGTGTACAAAGATAGAGCACAAACACAAATTGCACATAAAATCTGAGGTGGTGTGAAAATGGCAAAGAAAAAACAATCCGCGGCTGTGCCGGTAAAGGATGCGATGTTTTTTCCAGAGAATTTCAAGAAGTTACACCGAAGGCATGTGATTTCCATTAAACAGGGAGTTATCATTGACCTGGACAAATTGTGATTCAAATGGCATCGAGGATACACAAAGATAAGGCATCAGACAAAAGCTTGGGTAATTTTATTTTGGGTGAATTCTTCGGAGATGTCAAATGCCGTCATGGCCATGAGACAAGGTTATTCAACATCAGCAGAAGCCACTATGTTGCTTGTGATAAGTGCAGGACGTATATTTTTGTTGGTGCAAACCTGATGAGCTGCTGGCGGCAGGAAAACAAAGATATCTGGCAGGCCAATTATGACAGCTTGAAAGGGCATGAATTTATTGAGATTACCTGTGGTGTTTCGTAGAACCCAGCTGGATGCTGAATTCCATCATCGTTGAACCCCTTTGGTTCAACACTCCTGCATATAGTTGATTGTTTTTGCAATTGAGGGGCCTGAACGCTGTCCGAACCGCAAATTGGAATTTACGATTTTCAATTATTCGGGCTGTAGGTATTCGCCCCTATTGATTTTTCTGCGGAAAATCATAAATCCCTTAAGCGGTTCGCACTACGTCCCGTCCCGCCCTCGAATTGCAAAAAAAATCAAAGCCGTGCTTCCACCTTCTCATCTAATAGGGAGAGCCATGATTAATAATAAAAAATATACTGGCTGCTTGCTATTAGGTTCGAAGGCGGACTCCACGGCTAATCTATATTATCACCCCGCCTTCTCGTCCTGATTGCCGAAAAGGCGGAGGTTATTAAAATGGACCAACAAGAAACAAACTTCGTTATTTACGAGGGTGTTGTGGTACCTGAGTCTGTATTGCTCAGGAAAGAAAAACGCAATGCCTTCGGGAGCATTGAGGACCTACCAGACGAGGAGCTGGCAGACCCTGATGAGCTTGAGAGGTGCATTTTGAGAGATGAGTGGGGGCCTGTGCTGTTCCTTCCTAAGCCCAAGTCCAAAGGTTTTAATCCTGCCTGGGATTGGTCAGTGGACGTTGACTTTAATGCCTTTGCATCGGTGGATTTTGAGCGGACCCAGCCTGTGTTTGATAAGGCCAGGTACAAAGCGGACAAGCTGGAAGAAGAGCGTAAAAACGTGCTTATCATGATTGCCATGTTGAACGAACGGATTAAGAGCAAGGTCAAGTACAAGGTGCTTAACTATGTCATGTCAGGTATCATCGATGTAGATGACATTCGTGATTGGGATATGTGGCAGTGTGCCAAGTATTGCTTGCGGTCCATAAGGCTCAAGGAGCAAATCAAGGAGCTGCGAGAGAAGAGCATGAAGAGGCAAGAGATAGAAGCCAGGAGGTTCTGTGAGTCGATGAGCTAGTTCGACCTGGGGTAGACGCCCCTCCCTCATCCGGTCGGGGCGTTGCGCGGGGTTCTACTGTTGACCGGCTTTGTTTAGAATTGCGTAGACTTATGGCGTTGTTTTGTCAGTTAATTGGAGTATGTTCGTGCTTATTGAAGGGTGATGTTTAATGGTCAGATTGTGGAGGTGGTTCAAGGTGTGATAGGATTCGTTTAAGGGTTTTAAAAGGGTGCTGAGAGTCTGCGAAAAGGATTGAGGGCTATTAGGTTTTAGGAGGTTGTAGTGCCTTCGGCACTATGGTGGACTTCCGCTTCGCTACAGTCCCCCGCCCGGGCCCGCTGACGCGTCCCCGGGGTTCCGCTCGGCTCCGCCTCGCTCGCCAAAGAGACAGATGATGGAGATAAATTGTTGGCTGTTGTGTGGTGCGGTTAATTGGGATTTTGGAGGTGATTTTGATAGTGTTGGTTATCGTGAAATGGGTGTTTTGGGATTTCAAGGAGTGCGATTCCGAAAAGTGTTTGTGGAATAAGGGTTTATGTTGGAAAAGTAGTTGGGATATGTAAAAAAGTATATATTAAAAGCCCCGATATCCGAGCCCCAAATATTACCTATCTTAACAGAATACAGGTTTGAGAGATGTTGAAATAGTGCATTCACACTTCAGGGGTAAGGGAGGGTGAAAGAGCGTTTACTTACAAGGACTTAGAACAAGGAATTCATTCAGACTACCATTAAATATTAAGAAATGCGAACGGTAGGGTGAATGTGAATGGTTGCCTATCTTAACATTCTTACTGCCCCTCGAGGCTTTCACGGCAGGCTTCTGCGAGCCATCTCTCGAACTTGATTCCGGCCTGAATCTCTTCTCTTTCTTCGGGTCTTGCCCGACAGTACTCGCCGGCTAAAGTGGCCACTTTCCTGGTAGCGTTCATTTGGATCAGCTGCAAGATCTGGTCTTTCAATTTGCTCATGTCGATCACCTCAAGCGTTGGTGGTCCGCTTCTCTTTATAATAGTTGCGCCTGATTCACCAGAACCTATACCCACCATCGAGTGGCAACGAAAACCGAAAGGTTTATAAAGGAGTACATTTTACTACCCTCCAGAAGAGAATTTCAGGTGCTAAACAATGTTTCCAGATCAACTCACAGGCAAACCCCATTTCGGACCGGAATATATACCTTATTTCTACGCATCCGGCCGCTTCGTATCGTATCCACTGCCACAGGAAAATGTGCAGAAAGAGGTTCGTTATGGGCCACAAGCGAGGTACGATTTTACTTCTGACCTGTTCGCAAGAAGAGCCTATCCTAAACCTCAGACAGTCGAGGATGTGATCTACAGGGGCTACTTTGCAATTCCGAAATCTGACCCTGAGACAGCCATTATTTCAGATAAGAAGCACACCTTTCGGCTTGGATTGGATGACGTGATCGGGCAGATCCGAAATCGCCATGATCTCTATCAGAAGAACATCTACGATCTTGAAATAGCCAAATGTGCGGTCATAACCAGCCTCTATAAACATGAGGCCTATCACGGTCCGGCTGACAGCAAAGTGGAATATTCCGTTGGCAAAAGACTGGACGAATTGTACGCCGACCAGAGGGAAGAGCGAACGAATCTCTGGAGGGATGTATCAAAGCTGCGATTGATATTGCCGGAAAACGCTCAGCAGTATTTGAGTGCCTACAGGAAGGTTTCGATCCTTGAGGATGATAAAGGTGATGGGCCTTGATGAACCGCATGCAGGAGTTATGCCGCCAGTTGAAACCTGTTTTAGGCAAGAAGATCGACCGGTTATGGTCTGCATATCTGGCGGAATCTGATGTGAGTGGTAAGTCTGATATAGAGCAGACGATGGAACTACTGGCTGCGAAACATCTCGGTACGAACTACGAACCTGACAGATCACCGTTTCCGCCACCGCCGAAGAACTATGCCAAGGCCGGTGATATCAAAGTTGGTAACATATCCTATGCGGGCCGTGAATTATTTCCGTTCCATTTGCAAAGCATACGTTTGAAGGAACATATCTTGATAGCCGGCAGAAGCGGTTCCGGCAAGACGAACCTGACGTTTGTACTTATGGAGGGTATTATGGCTCGCGGGATTAAGGTCCTTGCATTGGACTGGAAGCGAGGCTACCGGGACCTGATGAGCCGTCATCCCAAACTAAGGGTTTACACAATCGGAAGAGATATTTCACCGTTTCGATTCAATCCGTTGATACCGCCGGCTGGCTGCGAACCGCACCTGTGGATAAAACTTATTGTCGATGTTATTGCATCAGCGTACTTGGGTGGAGAAGGTGTTATCAGTTTATTAGTTGCGGGACTTGATCACCTTTATTCTGAATTTGGGGTATTTGACAAGACACAAAGAGGCTGGCCGATGATACAAGACCTTCTCACATGGTTGCGGACTGCCAAGCTAAAGGGAAGGGCTGCGATGTGGCAGGCCTCAGCAGAGAGGATTCTATTGGCAATGACTTACGGCGAGTTCGGAGCAGTATTGAATACTCAGGATAACAGCCATGTGGCAGAGCTGTTGAATTACAATGCTGTTCTTGAGATGGATGGATTGTCGAGTTCTTCTGACAGGGTAATGTTCTCTGAGGCCTTGACTTTGTACCTGTACAGGTCCCGTCTCGCCCAGGGTCCGCAGAAAAAACTGACTAATATAATTATACTTGAAGAGGCCCACAATCTGTTGCTCAAGAAGTCAAGTGAATCGAAGGAATCGATACTTGAGACTTCGAACAGGATGGTCAGGCAGTATGGCTTAGGTTATGTTTTTGTGGACCAATCAGCATCATTGCTGAGTAAAGTTGCTTTTGCTAATTCATATGCAACCATTGCTCTGAGCCAGAAACTTCGCTCCGATGTCCAGGCAATCGCTTCGGCTATGAACCTTACTGATGAACAGAAGCAGGCACTGAACACGTTGCCGATTGGTTCTGCGGTTGTTAGACTGGCAGATGAGCATCCCGAACCGTTTCTTGTTAAAATCCCTCTTTGCCCGATTAGAGAAGGATGCATCCCGGATTCGGCGGTTAGAGCCAAATGGGATAGTTATTACAGCGATACCAGCTCAAATAAGCTTATACAGCCTTCTTCTACAGTAGTTTCACCTATTCCACCTCAAGATAGAAAAGGAAAAAACAATCGAAATAACCATAATAATAAAGAGAATAATACCCACCCACCATCCCCCAAAGGATCAGAAAAAAAAGAAAATAGATCTTCTGATTCTAAACCAGTACCACCCAGTAAGAATCTATCTCGTGAAGAGATAAGATTCTTAGCGGATGTAGCTGTTCGACCGTTGTCCACAACGGTCTCGCGATATCAACGGCTCAATCTTTCCCGCAGACGCGGCAATGCTATTCGCGAGGCCCTCGGCTCTGCCGGCGTCATAGAACGAATTAGCATCGCCACACGCTCCGGCCAGGTTGTTCTGTATCAGATGACAGACTTTGGCAGAACCGTCTGTTCCTCGCATAACATTGAGTCCGGTCCCAGGACTCGTGAGAGTCTGGAGCATATGTTCTGGGTAAATCGGACTGCAAAGTACTTTGAGAAAAAGGGCTATGAGGTTTCGCGCGAACATCCGGTAAAAGGAAACGGCGCTATAGATATACTGGCCAAGAGACCGGGCGAAAAGGTTGCCGTCGAAGTGGAGACGGGTAAATCAAATATTAAGGAGAACCTGAATAAGATCAAAAGTGCCGGATTTGACAGGATTGTTTTGTTTGCCACGTCTCCCGCCGCCGTTGCAGCGTGTCAGAAGGCTGTTGATTCAACTAAGAAAGGACAATCGCCGCCGGTTGAATTGCTCAATTGGCTGGCCATCTCATAGTGCCTAATTCCATTTATCAATCTGCATGATTCTTGCTGGCAGACCTGTGCTAATTTCGGTATCATTAGCCTTTGTTGGAGCCGGTAATTGTTAGTAAGTCGTAGACAATAGTGTGCCATTAACTATGGAGCATCATAATGATTAATCGCAGAGATCTTATTAAAATGGGTGGCATAGCGGTTGCTAGTTTGCTTAAACCACATTCGTCTACGAAACAGGATAAATCTAATATACTGTTCATTTTCACAGACCAGCAAACATGGCGTGCTATGAGTTGCGCCGGAAATCCACACTTGAGAACTCCTGCTATGGATCGCCTGGCATCTGAGGGTGTTCTTTTTGAGCAGGCCTACTGCACATCCCCAGTGTGTGGTCCGGCACGCGGCAGTATGCTAACAAGTAGAATGCCACATGAAACCGGTGTCGAATGGAATGACGGGTCTTCATTGAAATCAGATATTCCCAATATGGGGCATATTTTCCGCAAGCATGGTTATCACACATTGTGGGCGGGTAAATGGCATCTGCCGGAAAGTTATCCACTGCGAGCTGGCAGCAAACAGAGGCAAATCGATGGCTTTGAACTGCTGCCGTTTTACGATTCATCCAAGAACTATCCAGAATGGGGGTATGGTGATGTGACCGATGAGCCACTGGCTGATGCCGTTGCCGAATTTCTCAAAAAGCCACACCATCGGCCGTTTCTGATGGGAGTGTCATTCTGCAATCCACATGATTGTTGTTATCTGACACGACGGCCTGAACGCTATCCGGATGCAGAAGCGATTGCCGGGCCTTTGCCACCATTACCTCCCAACTATGAAATTCAGCCGGATGAACCCGAGTTTACTAAGAAGCGAAGGTATGAAATCGATCATTACGGGGATGAGATTCTGTTGTCAAAAGATTGGGGGCAGCAACAGTGGCGCTGCTACTTATGGAACTACTATCGCATGACCGAACGTGTCGATGCGACTATAAATAAGCTTCTCAAAGCCCTGGACGATACCGGCTTGACAGACAACACTTTAGTCCTGTTCACGAGTGACCATGGCGATGGTGTCGCTTCTCACCGTTGGACGGCTAAGTTGAGTTTGTATGAGGAGGCATCGCATGTTCCTTTGATCATACGTTGGCCTGGTCATATACCTGCCGGAAAGAAGGATTCCACACATCTGATTTCGCATCTGGATGTTCTGCCGACGTTCTGTGAGTATGCTGGAATCCCTGTGTTGTCGTCATTTCGTGGGCGGAGTATGAAGTCGATAATTGACAATCTCAGAGCAGAGCTGCGTCACTATATTATAACAGAATTGGCGGATGACAACCTCAATAAGTCACGAAAAGGCCGAATGGTCCGAACCTCGCAATACAAATACAATGTTTACTCGAGCGGTGCCCGCAACGAGCAACTGTTTGATTTGAAATACGATCCGGGTGAAACGCAGAACTTGGCTTATGAGCCTGCAATGCAGACTATTGTCAAGGAACATCTAGACCTGCTCCGCACTTGGATAAAAGAGACTGATGATACTTTTCAAATGCCGAACGCTCAGACCGGAATCGTAGTTCCTCAGTTGACAATCATCAGGAGTTAGTGAACATACACTTTACCAGACTTGTTGTCCAATTGCCGGGATAGATAAAACTTGACTATGCTACTTCTCAACTGGCGCGTCCGTGTACCGCATCGGATCAAACGCCGGCAGATATATCCGTTCAATCTTCCTATACAATAACTCCTCCCAGTTTATCTGAGTCAGGTCCTTGGGACCCAACAGTACTGCCGGTATCTGATTGTAGCGGTATACCTGTTCTCTCCGTAGAATCTCATCCTCATGGCTCTGTTCCTTACCGGGCACATAATCTACGACAAGGCCGCTATAGGGATACAGCATAAATGCCGGTTTCCAGATTTCGTTCTTACCCTGATCATAGATTATTGTTGCCTGCCTGTAGAAAAAAGGAATCCCGTACTGGTCCAGCATACGGCCGATCTTCAGTTCTTCCTTTGATTCATACGGGGGGTCCAGTTCGGTCAACATGTCTTCGAGTTTTTGTTCTTCGGTTTCATTTTTCAATTTGTTTCACCTCGTTTGCAACTTTTTTTGCGATAGCGGACAGTTTATGCTCTGTCTGCTCTATTATCTTGAAGAGCTTGCTGTTATGATGCTGAAGTTTTTCTGCAGCTTTGAGAGTGTGATAGAGTTTTTGATGGTTATACTTGGCAGCATGTGTTTGGGCCTGGTGAGTCAGGTCTCGAATCCTTTTTTCATTTTCTGCAACTGCTTTGTCGAGCCGTTCCAGGCGGGTGTCGATGCCGATGATCTGGTTGTATCGGGCGGCGAGATCTGCAGCCGCTTTTTTCTTGGCTGATGTTGGTAGTTTGGCAAACACATGACGTGTTTCCTCTAATCTTGCAATATGGCCGTTCCTTACTTGAAGAGCCTTTGCTCGCAGTTGTGCCATTCTTTCAGTGAGGTAGCCTTCGGCTGGTAGCATTCGTTTGAGCTGTAGAAGAACATCACCAGAATCCTCAGGGCGTTCGTTGAGAGTGCCTGTCTCCTTACGGAGTTTTTTCATTCTTTTGCCGAGCTGGTCTGACAAGTGCCGCTCCCTGTAGAGATCGCTCATGTTACGACGGATTTTAGGCAAATCAGTCTGATGGTGTGGAAAACGAATGGAGTGACTTCGAGTATGGAAAAGCAATGCCAGGATTCCAATTATCAACGCAGCTACAGTAACAGATTGGATTATTTCGGAATCTATGGGGACATCAAGACCGATTATTCTGGCGACCAGGATGCATGCGCCGATAGTTATTCCTGCTCCTGCCCAAGAGCCGCCAATCTGCCGTATGGATTGATACATCACAAAAGCCAGAACAATAACAGCGAAGCCAATAGCAATCGGGCCCAAATTCTTTATCGAAAACCCTGTTGATTGCTCCCACCAGACAAGGCCGATTGATAGGGCAAAGCCAATGGCGGCTGACATTGCTATAGCTGGTCTTTGTTTGTCGAATCTTTTGCCTAAAACTGCATAGACGATGGAAGTGAAAAATGCAAAGGCCAGGACAAAATCAGGCAACAGGGATTCTAACCATTCATGGAGATTTAAGTTATCAAGCAGTCTTTCGGGTCTCATGCGAGACCTGATAGCACTGCTAGTATTTATATTTTATGGTTTTGGTGCAGTCGTCAAAAAAGCGGAGCTTACAAAATGTGCGGGGTTTATGCGTTAGGGTTTATGTTCAGAGCTTAGTTTATACTGTGTGTGTGGTTAGTGTCAGGGCGATTATACATTATTTCGATATTTTCCTGCTGTTGGCTTTGAAAGGTTAAAGTTCATATAGATGGTTTCTTCGATTTTTTGAATAATATCTTTCGGTAGTTCAAGGAAGATTTCGCGTGTTCTACCATACCGTCCGCAAGAAAGTATTTGCGTTCGCAGGAAGGTATACATATCCAACTCATTAAGCCGATCTCTGAAAGCCCTGATTGTAAGGGGCCGCATACCAGCCTCTCGACAGAATAGCTTATAAACCTCATAGACCTGAGAAGTATTTGTTTTTGACTCTTGTATTCCGCGAAAAGTTTGTATAACTGCCGCCATTGCAGCCTGCAGTTGAACCGGTGCTGTTCGAATCATATCGACATATATTTCCCGTTCTATTTCATCTGCAGCTTTGGTTACCAGCTCTAAAGTTATTTTCGTACCAGCCTTTTCTGCCAGATGAGCGCTTTGGGAAAGCAAAGCTACCGCCTGGCGCGCATCACCGTGGTCATAACTTGATAATGCGGCTATTTTTTCAATAACTCCCGGCTCAACTGCCTTGGGATTCAGGGCTTTTTTAACGCGGATCTTTAATATATGCTGAAGGTCAACGGCATCATAGGGTTTGAAAAGTATCTCATTTAGCTTTAAAAACGACTTTATACGCGGATCGAGGTTATCCATCCAGTTTATTCTGTTGGAGGCAAAGACAAGAACAAGCTTAGCAGGAATACGCTGGGGTAGCCTGCGAACTAAAAAGGCAAGGAAGTTGTCCTTGTCAGTTCTGATGTTATCGACTTCATCAACGAACAGGATAAAATAACCGTTATAATCTGAAAGAGCTGTCTCTATACGAAGCATTAACTCTTCCAGCGAAATGCCTTTTTTATAGCGTTTGCAGGCACCCAACAGACATGCAAGGTCATTTAAGGCTCTAAAGCAGGTTCTTGGTGTGGACATGTCCAGGTGTTCGAATCTGATAGGTATCTTTTTTTCATTGCACATATCCGCCAGGAGAGTCAGAAAATATCGCATAGTCACTGTCTTTCCGGTCCCGGTTTTGCCCCATAGGGCCAGGTGGACTGGGTGATCATTGCGAAGTATTGGCGCAAAATGGGAGCTGATCTCCGTGATTTCGGCATCTCGGACATTGGCATTGAATATCTCTTCCAGAACTTCCAGCTGTTCGGAATGGACCAATTGTTCATCATCAAGAAAACGTCTGTTTATAATAATGGTATTATCCAGAATATGTTTGATTTGGTTGGTGATTTTGTCTCTTACTTGCGAAGTTTCCATCGGTAATCCACCGGATGATGTTACAATTCGGGCAGCCGCTATATAAAGTTTTCGGTTTTTAACTGCCGTTATATGTTTTCAGTGAGAGTAAAATGCCGATGGAGAGTTGAAAGAATCTTACCGAAGGTATGTTTGTTTTTTTGTTGCTACTTACAAGTGGTAATTGTCAACCTGCATATTATGTTTCCATATAGAAAATATTAAAATAATGAATACTTATATTTATTAAATACCGCGTTCCTTCGGCAAACTACTCTCACTGAGAATGATATTACTTGCTGATGGTTGCATACATTTATAAACAACCGTCCCTTCCATGTCCCGTGAGGTGATATTTATGTCGAGAGGAAGACCGCCAGTTTGTCCGTACTGTGGGAGTAATCGAAGTCAAAAGAAAGGTGTTAGGAAAACTAAAACGATGGGTATTCGCAGGATCCGCCTGTGCAAGGGCTGTGGCAAGAAATTTACTCCGAAAAATCAAAAGCCAATTCAGCAATCTGAAAATCTATGAACATCATAACGCTTGCTTTTGATATGGCAAAAGCTGTTGAAGTCTTCATGCAGAAAGCCAAAAGGTTTTTCTACAGTATTGTGCTACTTGGCTGCCGCTGCCCCAAGTGCAATGGTTCATTGCTGATGGCAGCAGAAGGCCAGTGCAAGTGCACTTCGTGTGGAATTGAGTACGATCCAACTGTAACGTTCCAGAGTTGCTCAGTATGCGGTGGAGTGCCAGTTTTACGTGTTCGCAGATATCAATGTAGAAATTGCGGCAGTGACATCAGCTCAAAGTTCCTGTTTGATGGTTTAGTGTTTGAGGCAGAATACTTCAGGCAAAAAGTGGCAGAAGCACGGCAGCGGAAGAAAGAACAAAGGAAACGAGTGCGACAGATGTTGGAGGAAAGCCGATCTGCTGATTTACCATTGGGAGCGGTTGATTTAACTACTGTTCCTGGACTGTTGGATGCCCTCAATAGTCTAACATCAGGTTTGGACACAGTCTTTGCAGTAGAGTCTCGCGATGAATTCGATCTGAAACGCTACGAAACACATATAGAAGAACATATTCAGGATTTTCCTATGAACCTGAGTGATATACCACCGCTGAGTGAAAACCTCAGAAAAGACCTTATTTGGCGGTTTATCGCGGTCATATTCCTGGCTCATGCCGGTATTGTAGATGTCGTGCAGAACAGGCAGGACATCTTGGTGATAAAACATGAAACTAACCGAGAAGAGAGGCTACAGGAAAAGACTGCTGAGCCGTCGAACAAGAAAGGGATTTGTCTCTTCGAGTGGAAATTCCGGATCCACGTGGTCAAAGCATTGAGTTTATCGGTGTCCGTTTCAAACTTCAATCCCTCTTCCTCGTCATAGCCAAGTGTGCCAAAGGGATATTTTCTAAGGGGCTGAAAATCGAATGGGCCGAGTTCGCACCGTATACCCAAAGCCCTCATAACTTTCTTCGGATTAAGACTCCAGTTTGCTATTACTCTTGCCATTACTAGTCTCCTTACATGTTCTTGATAATTCAATTTCTTCGGTTCGGCGCTTGGCCGGGCATAAGCCTTCTTTGCTCCCACTGCCAATGAGTTAGTCTCTATTTCTTCCTTACAATTATAATGTATTTCTTGAAGGTGGGATTTCTTTCCAATGATTTGTGAATTACATAATAATGACAAGTACAAAAGTATGCGGGGCAAGCCTGTGGCTTGACTACATCTGATCGTAAGAACAACCGTCACGTGCCTACACTTTTCATTAACACTTTTCGCGGTTGTGTTTGTCAATACAAAACAGGGAGGGTTGCATTCTTAATGTATACATATGATGACTTCATCTGATGCTATCACTGCGCTCATGGGCGAGTCCTTAGAAAATATGGTATAGGTATTCAAGGCATCAGCGGATATAGTACTGGATAGTGATAGGTGATTGAATGTGGATCATGATCTTTGAAAAGGAATTAATACGATGAAGTCAATAATGAAATGTCAGGTTACAGCCATAGTCATCGTCCTGGTGTCCTCGACCCTGGTCCCAGCCAATTGGCCGGACTGGCGCGGCCTGACCGGCCAGGGTCACAGCGATGCCAGGGGTCTGCCCCTGCGCTGGTCCGAGACCCAGAACATCATGTGGAAGAGACCCATACATGACTTGGGCTACTCAACCCCTGTGGTGTGGGGCGATCAAATCTGGCTCACCACGGCCACGACAAAGGGTGAGACGCTCTATGCCATGTGCATCGATCTGAACAGCGGTCGGATCATTCACGACATTGACGTGTTTCATCCTGAGAAGCCCCAGCGCATTCACCGCTACAACTCCTATGCCACACCCTCTGCCACAATAGAAGAGGGCTTTGTGTACGTTTACTACGGTTCCCATGGCACAGCCTGTATTGACACAAAAACTGGCAAGGTCGTGTGGCAGCGTGAAGATTTACACTGCGCTCACCTTCAGGGACCGGTCTCTTCGCCGCTACTGTATCAAGATCTGCTCATTTGTCCCTTCGAGGGTACGGACGTCCAGTTTGTGGTCGCCTTGGATAAAAAGACGGGCAAGAACGTCTGGCGCTATGACCGTCCCAGGGAGCTCTACGAGGGTATTGAGCCATTATATCTGCTTAAGTCGTATCACACACCGGTGGTCGTGGAGGTAAACGGCACACCTCAACTGATCAATAACGGGGCCATGCTGGTCACAAGCCATGAACCCCGAACCGGCAAGGAGCTATGGCGAGTCCTGTATCGTGACGACAACCCCGTTTCCCGCATCGTCAGTGGGCATGGGCTTCTCTTCATCAATGCTGGCGGTTCCCCAGGTGCCACCCATTTGCTGGCCGTGCGCCAGGGTGGTGTTGGTGATGTGACCGAGTCGCATGTGGTCTGGAAGATGACCGAGGATGTACCGCACGAAAGTTCACCTGTGCTGGTCGACGATCTGCTCTATTTATTAAGTGACAAGGGCGTACTGACCTGTAAACAGGCGCTAACGGGCAAGACCGAATGGTCTGAGCGTCTGGAGGGCCAATACGGAGCCTCCCTGCTCTATGCAGACAACCGCATCTACATCTCCAGCAAGCAGGGCAAGACCACCATTATCCAACCCGGGCGCACATTCCGGGTATTGGCAGTCAATGAGCTGGACGGATTTATAGGCGCGTCTCCTGCAGTCGCTGGTAAGTCGCTGCTGCTGCGTACCAAGACACACCTATATCGCGTGGAAAAAAAATAATCTCAGTCTCTACTGCTGGCAGTTATCGTAAGCGTCCGGCCAAGTGCATCTTTTCTCTCACACTGATCTCTGCATAATTGCTGCCAGAGGTGGACAATAAAACCTTTAGGAGCGAGAATGTCCATTGTGAAGTTGGCCTGCAATTTTTGCAGGGGGTCTTTGAGTTTTTTGAATTATTATTGTGCCAATATCGCCGCAGACCCGGAGGTAACCGGATTCGCAGAATGCCTGCAATAACTACACAAAGACTAAGATAGCGTCCACTATTAGTTCAGATTTCTTACGAAATCTGAAGATTTTGTTTTCAAACTGACGCCTTACGCTGACGTCCATAGTGTCACTACTAGATAAATCACTTGCGCTTAATACTTTATATGTTATGAGTTCCTGCTTGTCTAGTAGGAGGTCTATAGTTACCAGTGTATGAAAAAGACAAAGAGGATGTCATACAGTTCGGACAGAACGTTCATACCACACAAACATTTTCAAAGAAAGAAACCCTCAAAAGACCGTTCTCATCTCTTGAGGGTTCAATTACGAAACTTCTAACGTTGCAAATCAGCGGCGCGTTTATGCGTACGCTGAATTTGTTTTGTTGGGCTTTTGGCTTTTCACTTCTTCGGGTTATTCTTCTCGTCGAAGTAGCCTGTCCTATCTTGTGTATTTTTCTTTCCGTCTGTTTTGTCGATGGTCATTTTTCCGACACTGATATAGCCACGCTTCTGAATTTGTTCGGAAATGGTGACCGATTCTTGCGGGTGGTTCCTGCCTTCCTGCCAGAGTTTCGGACCTTCGTAGACAATATCAAGTTCCTTGAGTTCAAGTTCTATATTTTGAGGAGACACTTTGACAACCAGGTAATTGACTTTCGGGTTGTACCCAAATAGTCCTCCGTGAGCGATCTGCTGCACACCATCTTTCTCCGTACAGGTGATAGCGTGTACTTCGCCGCACAGATAGAGGTCAACGTTGCGTTTAGCCATGCTCTGCCAGAAAGGGGATTGGCGACCTTTTTCGAGCATCAGGCCACTGGAGGATTGTTTTCGTACCGGGCCTAAGACCGGTGTATGGCCCATGACAACAATGTGATCGACAGAACGATGACCAGCAAGAGTTTCTTCCAACCACTCAAGCTGTTCTCCTGTGACCTGCGCCACGATCTCGCCCTGGCTGCCCTTGCCCTTCTCAAATACATCAACGGAAACAAACAAGGTGTTCTTGTGCAGGAAGTAGAATGCTGTTCCTTTCATGTGTTCAGGACCGTTGAGAGGCATCTTCATATAGTCGCGGAAAGCTCTCTTGAAAGAAGGCACAAGCTTCGCCCGGTTTGGAGGCCAGGGATTGTCACCAATTTCATGGTCCCCAATAGCAGTGTAGAATTTCAGTCCATGAGCATTCATCCTCTTGATCCAGTCCGGGTAGTAAATAGCTGCGTAATTCTCGATCTTCTCTTCGCTCCACCATCGACCCATCACGAGATCGCCCGCAACCAAGACGAAATCGGGATTCTCGGCCTTGACCGCTTTGAGCACGTAATCGAGAGTATCCTCCCATCCCGGCTGGGGATATGTTGTGTCAACATTGAGAAAGTCCGACATACTGACGAAAGTCCAAGTTTCAGGGGCCTCTTGGTTATTGAGCGTGGCAGCCGTGATGCTCGAACATGACATGAGCAGAAAAGATAAAGTTGTGCCCAAGAAAGTGATGCAAACTCTGAATGGTCTGGTCATTTGTTCTCTATGGTTTTCTGAATGCCCAACGGGCAGCTCAGCCGCCGCTATCAGCCGTCGGCTGAAGCGTCTTCTTGGGTGCTGCCTCTACCTTTTCGAATCTTGAATCAATGCCTCGTGAACTCGTCAGGATTCAGCGCTCTTGGCGTGATCAGTACTGTGTAAACTGCACCTTTGAACCAGGATACTCTGTTAAGCCTTACACCGATGGATGTTTCGCCAGTGTTGATTGGACCAAAGTCCAGATCGCCTTCCAACTCTACCTTGCCGTTAACATAGTTCACCATCTTGCCGTCATCGACAACCAGAGCAACGTGATACCACTTCCCCACAGGATGAAAAAGATTCTCATCCTTGAGCGTCTTATTGGACTGCCCTGACTGAAGGTAGGTATCAAGGTACCATTGACCATCGCCCGTCAGTCTCGTTTCAATCAGCATGCGATCCCCATGCGGTTCTCCAATATGAAGGAATCTTTGTTCCTTTGGGCCGCGAGCATCCGGGCGCACGATAACCTCAACTGTAAAAGTGTGCAGTCCCAGCAGCGGGTTCGTTGCAAGGAAGAAGGCATCTCCTTTCCCATCAAACACCATCGCTTTCCCATAGGGACTGTCAACTAATCGTGGATTGCCTGTTCTCGATAATCTTGGCGGCGGCGAGACTTCAAATTCTCCCAGTCTCCACTCAAGCACCCCCGAGAATACGGTAGCTCTCCTGGTAGCGCACGAAGGCAACACAAGAACCGGTATCAGGAACAGCACCCTCAGAATGGCGAAGCCTTTCTTGTAAAGGATCATGACTCATCCCTCCGCTTTGTTGCTCACCCAACGCTGCGAGTGAGGCGCGGCCTATTGGACGTCGCCTCCACTCGTCTTGTTGGGTCCTATGGTGTTTTCAGAAAGATGTCACCGTCGCCGGCGGCAACGGAGTGCTCTTTTGCCTGTTTACCTGTCGCAACGCTCTGTCTCGTCCTGGCGAAAACAACAGACACGGTCCGGTTGCCCATTGGGTTGTACAGGGCTACGCCTTTTGAAAACACGCGTTTGACGCTTCCGTCCTCTTGTCTTTCGCCTGGCGACAGTGGCTTGCCGAGATCCGTATCCCAGAACGCATACCAGTCATGAAGATGGTCCGGCTTGGGAAGGGGATTGGGGTCGGCAAACAGGCAATATCCGCCTGACAGCGTCAGGGATAACGTTGTTACCGCACGCATCAGATGACGGTCTGCTCTTGAGTTGTGGTACCACGATTCCAGGCAGTTGATACGGGGCTTCCGAAGGTGGCCCTCTGCCCAGACCAGTGTGTTGGCGATACGTTGCCAATCTTCTGGACTCTTGCTACGGTAACACTCCATGAAGTACCCATTAATGAACGGAGCAGTCTTTGGTGTCTTGCGATCGTTAGAATTGGCCAAGATAAGCGCGTCTTTGCCGATGTGACTGCGAATAGTCTTGATTAAGGCGAGACGGTGGTCGTCGTCCCTCCACCAATCCAACATGATTCCATCCACAACACCGCTTTCTACTGCGGCTTTGGCCCTCTGCACCACATGGTCACGGTATTCCGGGTTTTGGTAATCGAGCTGTATATATCCGCCTTCCTTCCAGCCCATCACGAGTTCTCCCTTCTCATCACGCTTCCACCATTTGTGGCTTTCTGGAAGAAAGCTGCGGTGAGCATCACGATAGCGTATTTCCATGATCAAAATGACGTTTGGATTGAAGTCGAGAAGCGACTGGCGTTTCTTGAGACTGCGCCTGATGCTTTCTTTCGTGAAGCCTGTTGCGAGTCCGTGGTTCTTATGATTCCACTTCAGTCCAAAGAAACCGGCGCCGTGAAAGATAAGGTCATGACGGGCAGCGGTAACGAGTTTGTCCTCGTTTTTCAAGTTATCGGCAGGATTCCACGCCTGGAAAACTGAAGGGAATGTCCTGTCTGCAATGCGTGCCTCAAACGTCTTCTCTTGTGCTAGATATGATTGCTCAGTTGCACAGCACGATGCTACAAGGAACGTGCAGAAACATAATCCGTGAAGTATGGTGTGATTCATCGTGTTTACCTTCGTTTAAGACCCAACGCTGCTCTTGAGCGGCGCGGCCCTCCGTGTCCGCTCGAAGAGCTTGTTCGTGATTCCTCACTCCTGTCCGACCGTCGGGATCTGCATCAAGCGGAAATCATCCTCAAGCACGTGCCAGCCCATGTGCTCCCAGAATCGACGACCACGGACATTCGAGTCGAGCACGAAAGTGTTGCACTTCTGGATTCCTTCGCGCGCGAGGGCGGCGCGACAGTGGCTGACGAGGGCTCTGGCGATGCCCCTGCCTCGGAAGTCAGGTGCCACAACAAGGTGGCGGAGGATTCCCCTGCGCCCCTCATGACCGCAGAGCACGGTTCCGACGAGTGGCTCACCGACGGTGGCCACGAAGCAGAGACCTTGATTGCGCTGCAGATAGAGGGCGATGCCGTCGCGATTGTCTTCTTCATCAAGACACACGCCGTCGGTCGCTCGCCAGAGCGAATACGCTTGGTCGTAGTCGTCCATTGTCATCTGGCGGACGGTGTAGTCCATCTTCTCTCACGAACTATGTATATATGGTTTCCAGATAAGGACCCACAAGCGCCCGACTGTCGGCATAACACCCCTTTTTCATGCATGCATAAGCGCTTCTCTGAAAAAGAGTTACGCCAATTGTCTTTCGTATAAGGGGTCTTATGTGGTTTCCAGATAACACTCCTATGTTACGGTCGTTCAAATCGCGTCCGCTGGGCTCACGACTCCGTGAGGCCCTCGGTTCAATACGTGCGTGTAGAC
>SDBS01001857.1_pt1 | contig 21284 bp, 22 predicted proteins | sample 2277091 | NCBI WGS metagenome assembly SDBS01 (sample SAMN10404972, study PRJNA504765) | marine sediment metagenome | isolation source: marine sediment core GS10_PC15, 163 cmbsf | place: Arctic Ocean: Southern Knipovich Ridge | collected 2010 | reverse complement strand
GAAATGTGGTCATCTAGTTTTTGAAAGAAGTCCATAGCCCTGCTTTTTATTGGTTTTGCTACCTTAAAATACGGGTTTTTGGGCTTTTTTCAAGCGCTCAGAAAAAAGTGTCGCGTACTATGCAACTTCACTTACTATTGACAGAAACAAGCTGAGTGATTGACGGTTACCCATGATCATGTTGTACTAATAAAAAAATAGGGTTAGGAGGTCCCGCGCATAATAATGAGAAAAATACCAAGTACACTTCCACTTTTCCTTGTAGGCTGCATGATTGGGGGAATTATTCCGCAAGCTGGTTACACAAAAGCAGTTTCGATAATAAGATCTCCCTCAGAGGTTGGAGCCCCGCTTGACTGCAGTAACTCCCCAGTTACTCGCGAAATATCCCTAGAAGCCAAAGAACTAGAAGGCTATCTGGACCAAAACAAAACTTTCAAATACTGGACATTTAATGGAAAAGTGCCTGCACCCTTTTACCGAGTTTGCGAAGGTGACACAGTGGTAGTGAAATTCAGAAGTCATGAAGACAATGAACTAGTGCACTCTGTCGACTTCCATGCCGTAACGGGTCAAGGAGGCGGATCTGTTTATACCGCCAATACTGCCCCCGGTGAATCTAGAAGTTTCACTTTTAAGGCGCTAAAACCAGGACTTTACGTTTATCACTGCGCCTCACCCGTTATTGCCCAACACATTTCTCACGGACAATATGGATTGATTTTAGTCCAACCCAAGGTAAGCCTCCCAGCTGTCGACAGAGAATTTTACGTTATGCAAGGAGAAATCTACGCAGAGGAAAGCGAGAAGGGTAAATTAAAATTTGACTATAACCGATTGATGAATGAACAGCCAACCCACATATTTTTCAATGGATCTTCCAGGGGGTTGACCGGTAAAAACGCGCTCAAAGCAAGAGTTGGGGAGACAATTCGAGTGTATTTTGGGGTAGGAGGCCCTAATTTAGTTTCGTCCTTTCACATCATTGGGGAGATCTTTGATCGGGTCTATAATTTAGGATCTTTATCCTCTCCACCTCTATCCAATGTACAAACCGTCGTTGTACCTGCTGGAGGAGCTGTGGTTGTTGATTTAAAACTAGAGGTTCCTGGCACGTTCACGCTGGTTGATCATGCTTTATCTAGAGTTGAGAAAGGGCTCATTGGTGAACTTATTGTTAAGGGGCCAGAAAACCCTGATATCTTCAAAAAAGGAAAATGACCCAAACCAGCGGACACCTTCGAACAAAACCGTCAAATATTGCCTCCGGCCTGTTTAGATGTGATTGGTATCATGACAGCTAGCATTTAGTCGCCATAGCGCTTACATTGCATTGTGATGGAATTAATTTTGTACGGAGTTTTGTAATCTAATGGTAAGTAAAATAAGAAAATCAGTTGTAAATATTGCCTTATTCTCCCTCATATCGGGAGCGCACTTAACCGCGGCAATGGCTTCCAAACATCCCATTGAGGATGAACTGGTCCCACCTGCAAAACATCGAAAGGTTCCAGATGCTGCCCCCATCGAATCCCGGGCGAATTTATTCACTTTTCCGGTTGAAATTATTACAACCATTTTTGGATTTCTAGATCCAGAATCATTAAAAAATTTACGCCTGACCTGTAAAGCAGCGGGTACCTTCACAGATAATCTAGAAGCGTGGGACAGTTGCCAGTTTAACTATCGGTGTCTGAACTTGGCAACCACCTCAGACTTTCGTGTTCGCTATTTTTCACATGCAGTAACACGTAGCTTTGAAGAGGTAGAAGCTACATTAGAACGCTTTGCAATCCTGTTTCCCAAGTTGCAAGAGCTAACCCTGGAGGTAGTGGGCGGTGGGGATTACCATGACCTCCTAAATTTAGAAATTTTGGCAAAGCTCGGTGAACTGCGTAGGTTAACCATGATAAGCAACTATCCCGAAACCCAAGATGATGGTGATGATACGTACTGGTACTCGGCCGAGCAGCTAGTTAAACAGACCTTGGACCACGCGCCCAAAAATCTAGAGCATCTCTCTTTAGAGGTAGCACCACTGCAACTGGAGAACGCTCTGGATTTTTCGAGGCTATCGCAATTAAAAACCCTCACATTTGCAACGACCGGTGTGCGGGATACGTTTCTTGAATTGGAAAGTTTAGCGCCATTACAGAATTTAGAGGACTTAACGGTCGATTCTGGGATAAAGATTAGTCGACCTGAGAAAACTGTCGTTCTCCCCAAGCTGACGCAGATTTCTGGCTGGTATATATACTGCGGATGCTGCAGAGTTGTCCGAACAGTTAGATGCTGATTGTCTGCGGTATGTTTTCTACTCACTGGCCCCTAATTTAGAGAGTCTCCGGGCCATGTGTGGCCTCTTAGAAGCGGTTTCCGTGCCCGAAGGCCTCCATCAAACGGGGGAGGTAATAACTAGGAGTTAGCAGCAGACAGATGGCGAACGTAGTGCTGAAGCGAAGCAAGCAGCTGCCGACGCCTTAGTCATATTAAGCCTTCCATAACCAATTGGTCCCCATAATGTGTAATGAAAATCACATTCTTAGGGGCCGTAGGCACAGTAACAGGATCAAAGTACCTTATAGAGCACAATCGCAAACGGGTGCTGGTTGATTGCGGTTTGTTCCAGGGATATAAAGAGCTGCGCTTGCGTAACTGGGCGAAATTGCCGGTTAACCCCAGCACCATTGACGCAGTCATATTGACCCATGCACATATCGACCACAGTGGCTATATTCCGTTACTTGTGAAAAATGGATTTAAGGGGCATGTTTACTGTTCCAAAGCAACTTATGACCTGTGCTCGATTTTATTGCCCGATAGTGGCTATCTACACGAGCAAGACGCCTATCGCGCCAACCGCTACGGTTACACAAAACATCACCCGGCGCTGCCACTTTATTCCCAAAAAGATGCTAAGCACTCGTTGCAATATTTTAAAACTGTCGATTTTGACACACCTTATGAGTTGGCGCAGCAGTTGCGTTTTACCTTGAATCATGCCGGACATATTCTAGGCGCATCATTTGTAACCCTTTCGGATACCAACACCACGATTGTGTTTTCGGGAGATTTGGGACGCTTGCATGATCCTTTGATGAAAGCACCTACACAACTTCAAAAGGCTGATTACATAGTGATTGAGTCAACGTACGGCAATAGGCTACACAGTAAAACCGACCCAGCACAGGAAATTTCTGAGGTAGTTAACAGTACCGTTGCTCGCGGCGGCTCCATCATCATTCCTGCGTTCGCAGTTGGGCGTGCACAAAGCGTACTGTACTACCTGCACCAACTTAAGCAAGCCAACCAAATACCTGAAATTCCAGTATTTTTAGATAGCCCAATGGCCATAAACGCCACTGAATTACTGTGCAAATACGCTGACGAACATCGACTATCTCGACAGGTGTGCGGGGAAGTATGCGACACTGCTCAGTATGTGCGTGAGGTTGAGGATTCCAAAAGCCTAGATCATTCCCAGATGCCGATGATAATTATTTCTGCAAGCGGTATGGCAACAGGTGGACGAGTGCTTCACCATTTGAAACATTTTATTACCGACCATAGAAATACTATTTTGTTTACCGGGTTTCAGGCTGGGGGAACCCGCGGCGACAGACTAATCCGAGGTGAGCAGGAAATCAAAATACACGGCGCAATGCATCAGGTGAACGCGCGCATAGAGAATCTAGATAGCCTGTCCGCACATGCTGATTATGAAGAAATACTACAATGGCTGGATAATTTTAGCACCCCACCCCGTAAAGTATTTATCACCCATGGTGGTGTCGAATCTTCGGCTGCATTGCAGGAAAAAATCCAAGCACGTTTCGGTTGGAATGCAGTAACTCCCCAATACTTACAATCGGAAGAACTGTGATGACTGATGCCAAGCCTTCTCTATGCCTACAGCATTTGGGAATAGATACCTACAAGGAAGCTGTGATCTACATGCGTAAGGATTGTCAGGTGTGCCTTTCAGAGGGATTTGAAGTACAAACCCGGGTGCGTGTGTCACGAGGGGACCGTTCGATTATCGCAACCCTCCACACCATCAAAACAGACTTGCTAGATCCAGGCCATGTGAGTTTATCAGAATATGCCTGGAAGCTGCTAGCAGCCAATGAGGGTGATGCGATTACCGTTTCACATGCACAGCCGGTACAATCCTTGAGTTTTGTGCGCTCCAAAATATACGGCAACAAACTTCCCGAGCGTGAGGTTAGGACGATAATAAAAGACATTGTAGGGGGGCGCTATTCAGATATTCACATTTCCGCGTTTTTGACGGGCTGTGCGGGTGGCCGCATGGATATAGATGAGATTATCAACCTTACCAAAGCGATGATAGACGTAGGCGACAGACTTACCTGGCATTCTGATATTATTGTCGATAAACATAGTGTGGGGGGGCTGCCAGGCAACCGTACTACCCCCATCGTTGTAGCAATAGTTGCCGACTTTGGTCTGACTATGCCAAAAACTTCCTCACGCGCTATAACCTCACCGGCGGGTACTGCCGATACCATGGAGGTGCTGACGGCTGTAAAAATAGATTTGGCAAATATTAAAAAGATTGTGGGCAAAGAAAATGGCTGCTTTGTGTGGGGTGGCGCCATATCCCTGAGCCCAGCGGACGAAATCTTAATCCGGGTTGAGAAGGCCTTGGACCTTGACAGTGAAGGACAACTAGTGGCGTCCGTGCTTTCAAAAAAAATCTCTGCTGGAGCCACCCACGTATTAATCGATATTCCGATTGGCCCAACTGCCAAAGTCCGTAGCCAAGAAATGGCCAATATAATTAGGTTCTATTTCGAAACCGTCGGACAAGCACTTGGCATAACAGTAAAAGTTCTGTTTAGCGATGGCTCCCAACCCGTAGGGCGTGGTATTGGCCCCGCACTGGAGGCCAGAGATGTGTTGGAAGTGCTGCAAGGCAAAAAAGCCGTGCTCAGCGATTTACGGGCGCGATCGCTAACTCTTGCCGCCTACATCATAGAATTTTCACCAGACGTTGCAACGGGACAGGGTCTAAAGATCGCCACAAACATTCTTGATACTGGTAGAGCATGGGAGAAATTTAAAGCCATATGTAAAGCCCAAGGCGGTTTGCATGAAATTCCACGAGCCCCTTACGTATTTCCCTATACTGCAAAAAAAGATGGCGTTGTCATCAATATGGATAACCGCCGCCTCTCAATGCTCGCAAAACTTTCGGGAGCACCCACCAATAAAGTAGCTGGTATCGACCTGCACACCTACATTGGTAATAAAGTACGCAAAGGCGATGAACTGTTTGCAATCCATGCCAACTCACCAGGAGAACTAGAGTATGCCCTGGGGTACCTAGGAAAAGAAGAGGACATGATTCTTATTGAGAAAGAATAAACTTAGGGTACCTTTATTCACTACGTTTTATAATGCGTTCTTTTTCGCGCTTCCAGTCTCGTTCTTTTTCAGCTTGGCGCTTCTCCACCTTGCGCTTACCGGTAGCCAATCCTAGTTCTAGTTTAGCGATGCCACGCTCATTAAAATAAATAGATAGTGGCACCAGCGTCACCCCTTTGCGGGCGATAGCTCCGAGCAACCGACTCATTTCGCGCCGCTTAACCAAAATTTTGCGCGGGCGTTTGGGCTCATGGTTAAACATTGTTCCATGGCTATATTCAGGAATAAAGGAGTTTAAAAGATAGAGTGCCCCGTCCTTTTCTCCAGCATATGCCTCTACTATGCTGGCTTGTCCTTGACGCAATGATTTGACCTCGGTGCCGACCAACATCAAGCCAGCCTCCAATGTTTCAGTAATTGTGTAGTCATACCGTGCGCGACGATTAAGACAAACTACCTTCCTACCACTCTTAGTTTTGGCCATTTTTTATCACTCAGTATTCCCGGGCCGATTATAGTTACCAACCAATTCAGCCGTAGCCATTATATGCCCTCCCATTGCCGCCTCTACACTGGATTTATCAATACCATCCGGTAAATCCAGCATGGTGTCCAAGGCATATAACTTGAAAAAGTAGCGGTGACGCCTATCCGGAGGGCACGGACCACCATAGTCATTACGCCCCCAGCTATTGCCCCCTACCCTTGTACCTGTTGGCAGTTCCTGAACATTTTCTGGCAGCCCAGCAGTGTCCGCTGGTAAATTGAATAAAACCCAGTGATCCCACGTTCCCATAGGAGCATCTGGATCATCCATAATTAGAACGAAAGATTGGATTCCCTCAGGCGCATTTACCCACTGTAGCGCCGGTGAAATATCCTGTCCGTCGCAAGTAAATTGATCAGGAATAGTCTGACCTTGCTCAAAACCAGGGCTAGTTATTGCTAACGGCATGTTTACCTCCTGCAGCTGCTTGCAAACTTTGGCAATAATGGGATATCAGCATTTTTATGTCAAGCTGCAAGGACTTTCGTGACAAACGCTCCAAAACATGGTAACAAATCCATAATGATCGTTGGGGGATAGTTTAGCGGTAGAACTCTCGGCTCTGGACCGGGCAACCCTGGTTCGAATCCAGGTCTCCCAGCCAATTTGTCTACAAAAATTACGAGTTATAAACTTTGAATTCCAGCCCTTTACTAATCAATGCTGAAAACGTTAGCCTGGTTTTACGTGGCAAAACGCTATTGGAAAATATTAGCTTAAAGGTAGCAGCTGGAGATATTGTTACCATAGTCGGACCCAATGGTGCTGGCAAATCGACGCTTTTGAGGGTGCTGCTTGGTTTGCTGACTCCCACCACTGGAATGGTTCACACAAAAGCTAAGCTGCGTATTGGCTATATGCCGCAAAAAATTAGCATCGACCATACACTCCCCCTAACAGTTAAACGGTTTTTACAACTAGCACGCTGCCATTCTAAAAAATCTGCATCAGAGGTTTTATCAGAGGTAGGAGCCACATCTTTGGCCGAGCGTTCACTACACGTTCTCTCAGGAGGCGAAATGCAGCGTGTGCTACTCGCCAGAGCTCTGTTATGTCACCCCGACTTGCTAGTCCTGGACGAACCCGTCCAAGGCGTTGATATTAACGGGCAACGCGCACTATATGAATTAATTGCTGATATACGTAATCGTTGGAATTGTGGAATATTGCTGGTATCACACGATTTGCATTTTGTGTTTGCAGCAAGCGACCAGGTAATTTGTCTTAACCAACATATCTGCTGTGCAGGACGCCCAGAAGCCGTCATAAAGGATCCTCAATACGCCAAACTATTCGGAGATATGGAACATCTCGCTGTTTATGCCCACCACCATGATCATCAGCATGATACTGAGCCAGACGAGGCACCTCATGAATAGTTTAATGCTTTACCCCATTGTAGCTGGAATCGGCATTTCCATCATCACCGCACCTTTGGGGGTTTTTGTGGTATGGCGGCGCATGGCATTTTTCGGCGACACCCTCGCCCACTCTGCGCTTACTGGAATTGCCCTGAGTTTTTTGCTAAGCCTTGAGCCATCAACAGGCTTATTTATTATTTCAACAAGCATCGCAATATTTTTAATATTTGTGCAATCACAAAAACTACTTGCGACCGACACGTGGCTCGCAATTACATCCCATGGCGTACTTGCTTTTGGCATAGTGGCGTTATCCTTTGTAGAAGGCATAAATCTGGATATTACCAGCTATCTATTCGGGGACATCCTCACCATCAGCTTTACCGATACCATACAAATTTATGGTGGTGCGCTGGCAATATTGGGGGTTCTGGCACTAATTTGGCACCCACTCTTAGCTATTACCGTCAATGAAGACCTGGCCCGCATTGAAGGCATCAGAGTCGCCCTGGTACGTGCCACATTTATGCTACTCATTGCCCTCACGATAGTCCTAGCAATCAAGATCATTGGGGTGCTACTACTAACGGCTATGCTAATCATTCCGGCAGCAGCAGCCCGCCGCCTTGCCAAAACCCCCGAACAAATGGCAATCCTCGCCACAACCATAAGCATACTGTCGGTATTGTCTGGGGTCTTCATATCATTCGTTGTAGACAGCCCAACCTCCCCCACTATAGTAGTCGCCGCACTCTGCTTTTTCAGCATTTCCTGGCTCTTCCCACTGGTAGAAAACAAAGCCTAGTGCTTTTAACCTCTGCTTAAGTTTCGCGATCCCGATGGTTAAGCTTCGTCAACTACACTAAATCTTCAGGGACATTTCATTTATAAGGGAAGGCTAGAATAACATGCGTAAATTTTACATGATCACAATTATCTTATTGGGAACTATGTATTTAGGGATCAATACCGCAGTAGCAAGCACAGTAGCGATAATATCAGGAAAACACACCACCTCGCCCCCCTGATCAAACGGGTGGTGCTCCTTGCGAATGGCCCATCACCATATAACGACGTCTCATATTATTCGGAAACAAATTTTGGTGAAGTCGAAGACTGCAGCCCACGTGAGGGAGGAAGGAAGGACTGGTAAAAGCTTCTCAGTAATGAATCATTTCCTCAAAACTTCTCTGCCTGTTGATCACGAAACTGGCATGCCAGATTTGTTATGCAACAGGAGCCTATTGCACTTCTAAGCAAATAAATTACTATGATATGAAATATTATATTGCATATTCTCCCATAATGATTATATTTATATTGAAGATGTTTTTTATGATGAGTTAACTTTAAAACGGAAGGTGAATTATGACACAAAATATAGGGCTTATGCACGCACAAACTTTGGCCAACAGCCAAGCGTCAACTTCTGAGATATTAAATCTCACAACTGAAATTACCGCAGCTTACGTTGCCAACAACACAGTTGCTACATCTGATCTACCTCAGATCATGCAATCTGTGTTCGGTACTTTATTGGATTTTGCCTCTGGCCGAATCAGCAGTGCTCGACCTGAGCCAGCAGTAGCAATTAAAAAGTCTATCTCAGATGATTACATCATCTGCCTTGAAGATGGCAAAAAGCTCAAGATGTTGAAGCGACACTTGAAGTCCGCGTACAACATGACTCCCGAGCAATATCGCGAGCGTTGGGGACTAAACCATGATTATCCAATGGTTGCACCTAATTATGCATTAAAGCGTAGCCAGCTTGCCAAAACCATTGGTCTTGGCACTCGTCGTCGCAAAGCCCAAGCTGCATAATCTCGAACGACTACTTAATTACAAAAGCGCTGTACCCCTAAGGTACGGCGCTTTTTGTTGTGTTATTTCCGATCAAGGAGTATATTCCCTGCAAGCTCAAAAATCATCGAGGAGAAATTGAGTAAACATCTATATATCAAATCATACGGATGTCAAATGAATGTCTATGATTCAGAGCGTATGGCTGAAGTACTGGAGCCATTGGGCTATCAACAGGTGGACAGTCCAGATGGCGCTGATATGGTCATCCTCAACACCTGCCATATCCGGGAAAAAGCGACCGAAAAAGTATTTGCAGATTTAGGACGCTTAAAAAAAATCAAACAACGGCGCGCCCACCAGGGAGAAAGTATGATAATCGCCGTCGCTGGTTGCGTAGCACAAGCTGAAAGTGAGGAGATTACTCGCAGAGCTCCCTACGTAGATATGGTCTTCGGCCCCCAAACTTATCATCGCCTGCCACAAATGATTGCCCAAGCCACCCGCGCATCTGATCCCACAGATGGCCCTGGACAAGGTGTCCTGGATGTAGAGTTTTCCGCAGAACCAAAGTTTGATCACCTGCCCGCAAGGTCTCAATCGACTGACATCTCAGCATTTTTAACCATTCAAGAAGGCTGCGATAAGTTTTGTCATTTTTGTTGCGTACCCTATACCCGAGGTGCTGAGTATTCACGACCTGTCACAGATATTGAGAATGAAGCCAAACAGCTAATTGCCCGGGGAGCAAAAGAAATCACCCTATTAGGACAAAACGTAAATGCCTACCATGGTCTAGGAGTTGATGGTTCAGATGAGTGGGGATTGGGAAAATTAATGCGTCGCTTGGCAAGCATAGAGGGACTTAAACGCATTCGCTACACCACGTCCCATCCTCGCGATGTGGATAATGAATTGATTGCTGCCCATCGCGAGATACCTCAGGTAATGCCTTATATACACCTGCCTGTCCAATCGGGATCAGATCGAATTTTAAAGGCTATGAACCGTAAACACACCGCAAACGACTACCTGCGCATTATTGATCAATTCCGTACCGCAAGACCAGATATCGCATTTTCCTCTGACTTTATCGTGGGCTACCCGGGAGAAACAGACCAAGATTTCGCAGACACCATGAAATTGGTGGAACAGGTAACCTTTGTTCAAGCCTATTCGTTTAAATATAGCCGCCGCCCAGGTACTACTGCCGCCGCTTTGGAGGATCAAATACCCGAAGAAATCAAGCTTGACCGTCTGACACAGTTACAAACTCTACTACGCCAGCAACAACTGGACTTTAACAAAAGCCAAATCGGCAGCGTACAAACTGTGCTGTTGGGAAAAATCGGACGTCAGGATGAGCAACTGGTAGGGCACTCGGCCTATCAACAAACCGTCCACGTCAAAGCTCCGCAAGATCTACTGGGTCAAATGGTGGACGTAAGCGTAACTACTGTAACCATGAAAAGCCTTACAGGTACAATTGTTTAGACCATAAACTTGCTAGCTGCTGCAACTAATTCCTTCACCGCAGCTACAGAATTATCGAACATTTGCTGTTCACCGTCATTAAGGCTAATTTCGACAATGTGTTCTATGCCATTGGAGCCGATTATTGCCGGTACCCCTACGTACAAATCGTTGACCCCGTATTGTCCGGTCAACCAAGCCGCACATGGAAAAATTCGCCGACGATCTCCCAGATAGGATTCCGCCATGGCGATGGCAGAGGCAGCTGGTGCATAGTAGGCTGATCCTGTCTTAAGCAAGCTCACAATCTCCCCACCCCCATTACGAGTACGCTCTACGATTGCATCCAGCTTGTCTTGGCTAAGCCAACCCATCTTGACCAACTCAGGCAGCGGTATACCCGCAACAGTAGAATAACGTATCATTGGAACCATGGTATCACCATGCCCCCCAAGCACCAACGTGTAGACATCCTCTACAGATACATCCAGTTCCTGGCTTAGGAAATACCGAAAACGCGCAGAATCTAGCACTCCAGCCATTCCTACGACTTTGTGATGAGGCAAACCGCTTACTTTTTGCAAAGTAGCAACCATGGCATCCAAGGGATTGGTAACCACAATTACAAAGGCATTTGGACAATGATTGCGAATTTGTTCGCCAATTGAGCACATAATTTTACAATTTATGCTCAGCAAGTCATCTCTACTCATACCAGGTTTGCGCGGCACCCCCGCGGTAATGATCACCACGTCAGAATCTTTGATATGCTTGTAATCGTTGGTACCAACAATATCAGCGTCGAATTTTTCTACAGCAGAAGACTCTGCTATATCCAAAGCTTTGCCCTGGGGAATACCCTCGGCAACATCTACCAACACTACATCGCCCAGGTGCTTTAACCCGGCCAAAAAAGCTAACGTGCCTCCAATTTGGCCTGCACCAACTAATGCAATTTTTTTCCTCGACATAATTTTACGCCTTCCCAACGATTGTTATTATTTTTCAAGTACGGACTGTAAAAATTCTCCACCCATCTCCAGCCCCTCACTACTTATACCGTGTTCTAAGTCCCTGCAAACGTGAGTGCGCACATTAACCCCTATCGATGCCAATGTTTTTGCGGCATTCGACATATGATCAACACTGATTACTTCGTCATCTTCGCCATGAATCAGTAATATCTCCGGTAAAGCCTTGACGCCCAAGCTTTCATCATGCACATAGGTGCCCGAATAACCTAGTACTCCTGCGCATTTTTCCCTGGTCAAGCCCGCGCTTAGTGCCATTATCGTTCCTTGTGAAAATCCTACTAACGCCAAATCAGATTCCGTCAAGTTGCGTTTTTTAAGTTCACTCGCAATAAAAGTTTGCAGACTTGGCAATGCTCGTTGCACCTCTTTCACCAATGCATCTGGCTCCAGACTGTCGAGGGGAAACCATTGGTAAGATCCCTCAAAGTCAGCAGCCCCGCAATTGAATGGTGCGTTAGGAGATAGGAATTCTGTTTCTGGTAGGTGCTCAGCCCACTTCTCACCCAAACTAAGAAGGTCTCTGCCATTGGCGCCATAGCCATGTAGCAAGATAACCAGCTGCTTTGGAGCCCCACCCTTATGTGGTGGTAGTGAGTGTGCAAAAAGTTTCTGTGTAGTCATTAGTATAACCGATCGTCAAAAGTTTTTATCCTAGTAAGTACATAATTACGCTTTGGCCAAATGGCAACTACCTTCTGCCAAATAATTTCTCGATATCATTCCTTTTGAGCTCCACGTACGTGGGCCGCCCATGGTTACACTGTCCTGAATGGGGAGTCGCCTCCATCTGGCGCAATAAAGCATTCATTTCAGGCACGGTCAATCGCCTGCCCGCACGCACGCTGCCATGGCATGCTATCGTAGAACACACTTCTTCGACCTTTTCTTTCAAACTCAGGGCGTCTCCCAAAGAGTCTATCTCATCGCAAAGATCACGCACCAACTTTTGCACATCAATATCTCCCAAGATTGCCGGTACTTCACGCACCAAAATAGCCTTGTTACCAAATACCTCAATTACTAGACCAAAATCCGCCAACTCCTCAATCTTGCCCTGCAGGCATTGCACCTCTTGCTCCTTTAGCTCCACTACCTCTGGCACCAATAGCATTTGCCGCTTCACACCTTGCTCTCGCAACTCCTGTTTCATCTTTTCATACACCAAGCGCTCGTGGGCAGCGTGTTGATCGACGATTACGATACCGTCTTTATTTTCTGCTATAATGTAAGTGGTATGCACCTGCGTTTTAGCATCACCCAGCGGGTAATCTCCAGATTCTTGAGGGGGATCCTCAAAAACTGCTGGTTGAGCTTCTTCCCTTAATTCTGGCAAGACATGTGTCGGTTGATAATAGGAAGGCTTGCTGATTCCTGGCAATGCCGGCACCGGCATTTTAGGCATCGCCGGCCTCACAAATGACCTCAAGGCCGTATCCGCTACAGTGGTAGAGGCACGATGTCCGGCGCCAGACAATGCATTTTTGATTGCTCCAACCAATAATCCTCGCACTAAACCAGAATCCCGAAACCGCACCTCAGTCTTGGCCGGGTGAACGTTGATATCTACTAGTAATGGATCAACTTCCAAAAATAGCGCCACCATAGGGTGCCGATCGCGCGCCAGATAGTCTTGATATGCGCCGCGCACCGCTCCATGCAATAGTTTGTCCCTTACGGAACGATCATTCACAAATAAATACTGTAAACTAGCATTCGCACGGTTAAGTGTGGGCAATCCAACATACCCGGTTAGCTTATATCCCTGCCGCACGGCTTCCACTGGTAGCGCATTATCAGCAAAATCGTTACCAATAATCGCCGATAATCGCTGCAGTGGCTGACCACAAACTGGTAAGTTGACGTGGGTTTTACGCTCATCCTTAACACTAAAGGCAATGTGCGGATGTGACATAGCCAGGCGGTTGACGATATCCACTGCATGACCCATCTCGGTTGCTGGTATCTTCAAAAACTTCAATCTTGCAGGCGTTGCATAAAACAAATCCCTGATTTCCAAAGTAGTCCCATCGGAATGCGCAACTGGAACGGGATCTGTCCGTTCTCCGCCTTCTACGGTAATCGACCAACCACTTTCCGCCCCCTTAGGCTTGCTAGACAGTTGCATACGACTAACCGCTCCAATTGAGGGTAGTGCTTCGCCACGAAAACCTAAGGTGTGAATATTGAACAGATTGCTATCGGGTAGTTTAGATGTAGCGTGACGCTCAACTGCTATTTGCAGCTCATCTTTGGTCATCCCCTTGCCGTTATCATGCACCGAGATGAAACTTTTACCACCATCCCGCATCTCGATATCTATCTTGGTAGCCTCAGCATCGATAGCATTTTCCACCAATTCTTTTAGCGCTGAAGCTGGCCGCTCTACCACCTCCCCAGCGGCGATTTGGTTTATAAGATTAGAAGGTAATATCCGGATGGTCACGCTAGGCTGTACCCGCTACTTTCAGATATTCACGCGTTAATACTTTGCTATCTTCCACTGCGGGCTGATTGAAAGCGTTTACCCCTATCATTTTGGCTACGATCATAGTCTCCAAAAAGAAATGCATCATCAGCGCACCCATCGCTTCCTCAATGATTTTTTTCATAGTTTGCTCCCCCATTTGGTTTGTGGCACTCCTCCAACATCATCCATTAGTAATGCAAATATCATACCTGTTACAATGGTTTTTTTCATAGTTTACTCCCCCATTTGACTATCGTCTGCTCAAGTAACACAAAAGCCCACTTGTGATACTCCTCCAGCATCATCCAAATTTTGTCGAACCAACTTTCCCCATGTCGCTTTAAAAAGACCTTAGGAGTCACTGAGTGCGGAATAATTTTGAACTTTGGTTTCAAGTGCTCAAATTCAAGAATGCTACGAGGCATATGATAATGCGAAGTTACCAAGCGCAGTGATTGATATTCGTGTCGGTGCATCCAAGCAACTGTTTCCACGGCATTTTCCCTTGTATTGCTGGCTACATACCCCAGCTCAATCCTACCTTTAGGCGCCAGATAATTACGTTCAACCAGTTGTAATATTTGTTGCACATCTATATTTTGATTGACCCCAGAAATAAACACCCTGGGAGCTAAATTTCTTTCTAATAAATCCAGCCCCACCCTTATGCGCTTGGTGCTGCCGGTCAAAACTACGATCGCATCTGATATTTCTACAGAATCTACACGTTTGTAAAAATTAATTTGGGTTACAAACCACACAAACCCAGCTACCCAAACGCTGGTACTGACGACAATCAAAAATTTCAGCAACCCAGACACTAGGTATCCACCGCTCTACGCGCCAGCGATACCATCACCGTCAACCGGGCTGCAAATGACGCTAATACAATCCCGACAACCGGGGTAATACAAACCACCAACCAGATCTCCGCACTTGGTATGCCCTCTGCTATATAAGGAACCTCAATTTTCCCCACAAAACCGCGCAGACTCAACAACGCCGCTAATGACAGAACTGCTCCAATTATTCCTCCCCTGAATGCCAACCACAGAGCGTGATCTTGAAATAATTTGGCCACATACTTTCGGCGCGCCCCAATAATATTAAGGACCTCCAAAGTATGCTGGTGCACCGAAAGTCCTGTCAGGGTTACAAATGCAAAGGTCGCAATCGCAGCTAATCCTACCAAAGCAGCCGTTATTACGCTAACCCAAATAGCCGATTTAGCAAGACGTACTGCTGTTAACCGCTCTTTCTGGTTATCATGCACGACCGCCCCAGAGATACTATTTGCTAGTTTGTCTTCCAGTCTTCCCAGATCAATCGAGTAACCATCCCGCATAGTAACGTCAATAAGAGTTGGCACCGGTGTACCATTATCAACAGGCTGGTATTGTGTCTTTTGCGAGTTTGCAATTACCTGCACGCTTTTCACGCCAGTGGTTTCCTCAAGCAATCGTAACGCTCGGTTCTGTCTTTCCAAGTTAATCTGTACAAATCTCGGATCATAATGGGGAGGTGTTGCAAGTTCAACCGTAAACCCCTTCTCGATATATTGATCCCACTTTTTGACCACTGACGATACGGTCGCTGCTCCAATCAAAGCTAGGGTCGCCAAAAAAACCATCAATCCCATAATCCAAGGCACGAAACGGTTGGCATCGTCTTTTGCAAATGGCATATCTACACTACTTTTTCTAAACTTAGGCACAGTCCGCGACCTCCCGCTCCAATGTTGGTTCCAGCAAAACCAATTGTTGATTTTCAATATGTAAAACCGGATAAACATATTCACCAATTAAATCACGGTTATGAGTGGCTAACACTATGGTTGTTCCCATTTTATGCAACTGTTGGAACAAATGTAACATTCGCACCGCAATTCCATCATCCACACTACCCGTGGGTTCATCCGCCAATATCAATCTTGGATTTCCAATCACTGCGCGAGCCAATGAAATTCTCTGCTGTTCACCACCTGACAAGCTACCAGGATATTCCTCCAAATATCTGCCAAGACCCACCCAATTCAGTATTTCTGACGCATATATCCGGCTTTGTTTCAAACTCACTCCTCGGATGCACAAGGGCAATGCAACATTGTCTACCACGGATATATGATTCAAAAGGTTGAAATATTGGAACACCACACCAATTTGCTGCCTGAATTCAGGTAACTGCAAAGAATCTAGCTTTGCCGCATCACGCCCAAACATAGTGATGTGGCCACGGTAGTTGCGATATCCCTGGTACATCAACCTGATTAATGAAGATTTCCCAGCACCACTACCCCCGGTAAGAAAGTGAAAAGAACCTTCAGGTAGAGAGAACGTAACGTCACGCAATACATCTGGCCCATCACCATAGTTCATACTCACCCTCTCAAAGTGTACTAAACTGGCGGGGTTGCTCATATTAATTTTGCCTTATTGATTTTATGTCCTGTGACCAATAAAATGCCATAACTTGATACACATAGTCCAGTGAGTTTAAAAACCTATGGCAATTAAAACCAGAAAAACAGCAAACACCACCATTTTGCCCCCTGCTATTTCCACCTTTATGCGCAAACGTGGACAAGAATTCATCGGTGTCCTGCTATTTTTAAGCGGCATCTACGTGCTTTTAACCTTAGTATCGTACAACCAATCTGACCCTTCATTTAATACTGCGGTAGATGGAGCCGTGCAAAACTTTGGCGGTCACCATGGTGCCAAGCTTGCTGATATCCTGATGCAATCCTTCGGTATCGCCAGCATAACGCTAGTGTTTATATTGTTCTCTTGGAGTCGATTAAAATTCATTCATCGCCCACTTAATCGATTGTGGTTCAAAGTTGCACTACTACCAATTATTCTAGCCCTCATTTCATTATCCCTGTCAACCCTACTGCCTAACAGCGGCAGCGGCGCGATCGGACAATTATTGCTCCAAAAATTAAAATCTCTGATTGCGATACTCGGTTATCCCGGCACCCCGCAACTACTGGGACTAATAGCCATATCCAGTACCATACCCGTACTTGTCTACGTATCCGGTATCCGAGGCTATGAATTGTCGATCATGAGTGCAACTATCCTACGCTTCATTCACAATAGCTTCAGACTTGTCGCTACTTGCATAGTTTATGTACTTTCAAAAATAGTACGCAAATCATTGCAAGTTAATACAAGACGGCCAATTCGTGAAAAAAGAGCGCGCGTCCTTGATAAAATTGATACCCCCATAGAAGCCACCACACCAAAACCCCCCGCTGCCTGTGAGGAGGAATCTATACCGATAGATCTCAGCTACAGTGGAAAATATCAACTCCCTCCACTCGATCTCTTGTCACCACCAACCAAACAGTCACGTAAAGCCGCCGTGGACTCGGCATCTCTAACCAGCAAAGCCCAAACTTTGATGGGAGTTCTGGAAGAATTCGGGATAAAAGGCAGAATTATCAAGGTTAACCCCGGCCCTGTAGTAACCTTGTACGAGCTGGTACCAGCCCCAGGCATTAAATCATCACGAGTAATAGGGCTTGCCGACGATATTGCCCGGTCTATGAGTGCAATATCGGCCCGTGTTGCCATCATACCTGGGCAAAATGCTTTGGGCATCGAGCTACCTAATGAAAAAAGGCAAACCGTTGATTTACGTACATTATTTGCCAGCAAGGACTACAAGAAATCTCCGGATGCTCTGACCTTTGCTTTGGGCCACGATATTGCCGGCGCTCCCATAATGGCTGACCTTGCCCGCATGCCTCACCTTTTAGTCGCTGGTACTACGGGATCAGGTAAATCTGTGGCAATTAACAGCATGATTTTATCACTGCTTTACCGCCTTTCACCTGAGCACTGCAAATTAATCATGATTGACCCCAAAATGTTGGAGTTATCAGTATACGACGATATTCCACACCTGCTCACCCCGGTTGTGACCGACCCAAAAAAGGCTGTGGTGGCTCTAAAATGGGCAGTACGCGAGATGGAAAACCGCTATCGTGCGATGTCCCAGGTGGGAGTACGTAACATTATCGGCTATAACATGCGCATACAAGAAGCCAAATCCAAAGGAGAAGCCATTTCTCGCCAAGTACAAACTGGCTTTGACCCCGACAGCGGCAAACCCATATATGAAACCCAGACTCTTGCGTTGGAAGCCTTGCCATATATAGTGATTATTGTAGATGAGATGGCTGACTTAATGCTGGTTGCTGGTAAGGACATTGAATCTGCAGTCCAGCGCTTGGCCCAAATGGCCCGCGCTGCCGGCATTCATTTGGTCATGGCCACCCAAAGACCATCTGTAGATGTCATCACCGGCACTATCAAAGCTAATTTTCCCACCAGAATTAGTTTCCAAGTATCCTCGAAAATTGATAGTCGTACGATCTTGGGTGAACAAGGGGCTGAACAACTGCTTGGTCATGGGGACATGCTGTATATGGCTCCTGGGGGTCGTGTAACTCGCATACATGGCCCATTTGTCAGCGACGGAGAAGTGGAGAAAATCGTAAACTTCTTGAAAACTCAGGGTAATCCATTATATATAGAAGAGATTACACAAGATGATGAGTCATCTTTGGGTAATGAAAGCCAGGAAAGCTCTGGTGACGAGTTATATGACCGAGCTGTAGCCATTGTCTGCAGCGAACGCAAAGCCTCTACCAGTTTTATCCAAAGGAAACTACAAATAGGATATAACCGCGCCGCCAGAATAATGGACCAAATGGAAGAACAAGGCGTGGTGAGCCCAGCAAACCACGTGGGTAAAAGAGAAGTGCTGGCTGGATCACACTAAACTTTAGGCATTAAATGATGAAAAAAATTATTATGACATTGGTTTTGGCAGCCGTAACGTGCACCAGCGCCATTGCAAGCGACAATGATCAACACATCAAAAAAGTTGAAGACTATTTCAACCAACTCGCAACCATTAACGCCAATTTTGTACAAGTTAACCAAGATGGTAGCTTCTCAAGAGGTAAATTTTATTTGTCTCGCCCCAATAAATTTCGCCTAAATTATGATGGACCTAGCAAATTGATAGTGATCTCTGACGGTAAGTATGTGCGTAACTACGAAAAGGGAAACAGCAGCGATCCAATTTCTCTGAAGTCTACCCCGGCACATCTAATCATGCGACCTAACCTCAAGCTCAGTGGCGATATCTCGGTCACCAGCATCATTCCTGGTCCCAATGACATAAAAATAACCTTGATAAATAATCAGGCTCCCAATGACGGTAGCCTAACTTTAGTATTTGGCAATTCGCCGTTTACGCTAACTAGCTGGACTGTTCACGATATCCAGGGCAACCGCACGCAAGTTACTCTTTCTGCAGCCACATATAACGCACCACTACCGGACAAATTATTTAAACTCACACTGCCAAATCAGCTGTACCACATGCCCAACTAATAGGAGATCTCATATGTTCGATTTATCAGGAAAGAAAGGTCTAGTAACCGGAGCCTCTGGAGGCATCGGACGCTCTATTGCCAAGCAACTACATACCCAGGGCATGGAAGTAATTATCACCGGCACACGCGCAGAGGCCTTAAATGATCTGCAAAAAGAACTGGGCGACCGCTGTCACGTTGTAGTTTGTAATCTAGGCGACCAAGCAAGCGCCGAAAACTTAATTTCGCAAATTGAAAAGGACCACGGTCAACTGGATGTCTTGGTAAACAATGCCGGCATTACCCGCGACGGCCTTATGATGCGCATGCAAGACGACGATTGGTACACGGTCATGGATGTAAACTTGGGTGCCGTGTTCCGCCTATCCCGAGCCACCATCAAGGGCATGATGAAACGCCGCTGGGGCCGCATCATTAACATTACATCAATCGTCGGAGTAACCGGCAATCCTGGACAGGCCAACTACGCCGCATCCAAAGCCGGTATGATCGGTATGTCCAAATCCCTAGCCGCCGAAGTTGCCAGCCGCGGAATCACCGTAAATTGCATCGCCCCCGGCTTTATCAAATCAGCAATGACTGACGCTCTGAACGATGATCAACGTCAAAAAATAATGGGCAAAATCCCCACCAATCGCATGGGTGATACCGATGACATCGCCAACGCTGCATTATTCCTAGCCAGTAATGAATCCAACTACATCACCGGACAAACCCTACACGTCAACGGCGGCATGGTAATGGTCTAAGGGGACCTCTAAAAATTCTATTGCGGGAGGCATATACAAGGAGCATACGCCCGCAGATCCGCAGTGTACTTAAGGTACATGAGGAATCGAGGACGGACGCGACGCGGTAGATGGCCGCGCAATGGGATTTCTAGAAGTCCCCTTAATATACTAATTGTTAACCCCTTTGATATAAAGTGATAACGAAACTTAAGGGGAGAACAACCGTGCACAAACTATTACTATCTACATTCGCAATTGCCATCTCAAGCCTCATAATGCTGGGTGCGCCCTCACATGCGGCATTTTCCCCCGCAACCCAGCCAGCAAAAAAACTAAAAGTGCAAACAGAAAAACTAAGAGCGCACGCAGAGGCTATAACCGAGTCGCTAAAAACCCATACAAAAGCATTAGCTGAAGCACAACAAGCAGGCGTGGAAGCGCCGCTGCTGGAAAAGGCAAGCCAAACAAACGCGACCGCTGTGAGTATAAGCAAGGAGCTAAAAATCAAAAAAGCAAAACTAGACGCAGCGCGGACCCACGCTGACCGAGAAGCAGCATTGGACCAGTTAAAGAAAGCAAAAGCGAAAGCAGCGGATACGCTCAAGTTGCTAGTTTCCCAAACAGAGATATTAGACCAAGTAACGACACGAGTGTTGAAAAGTTACGCCGAGTAGTGAAACAAGTGACGGAACAGGCTGGAGCTAACCACTTTTCGCTATCAGAATAACCCAAGCCTCACGTAATCAGGGACTAACTAACCAGTTACGATTCGACTATTTATAGGGTTCTGCAAATTTGCAGAGCCCTAAGCGTGTGCATTGCCTACATATCTAATGGTCTGGTACACTAATTGTTAACCCCTTTGGTATAAAGTGATAACGAAACTTAAGGGAGACAACAATGCACAAATTATTACTATCTACATCCGCAATTGCCATTTCAAGCCTAAGAGTCCGTCCAAAAACTTTATAAGCCATTACAAAGCTTTCTTACCATTAACCTAACGGATGCCCATTTAAGGAAAGCCAGTGCATTACGATTCTGATTTTCCCAATCTTTCGCCA
>SDBS01001856.1_pt1 | contig 21285 bp, 29 predicted proteins | sample 2277091 | NCBI WGS metagenome assembly SDBS01 (sample SAMN10404972, study PRJNA504765) | marine sediment metagenome | isolation source: marine sediment core GS10_PC15, 163 cmbsf | place: Arctic Ocean: Southern Knipovich Ridge | collected 2010 | reverse complement strand
GTGCTGGCCCCGGTACCGGCCCGGTGCCTGGCGTCGGTGTCGGTGTTGGCGTTGGTGTCGGTGTCGGCGTTGGCGTTGGCACGGGCACGGGCACGGGTGCCGGTCCCGGTACAGGTGTTGGCGTTGGTGTCGGCGTCGGCGTTGGCGTTGGCACGGGCACGGGTGCCGGTCCCGGTACAGGTGTTGGTCCCGTTGACGGTACGGGCGTCGGCCCTGTTGATGGCGTTGGCGTCGGTGTCGGTGTCGGCGTTGGTGTCGGCGTCGGAGTCGCCCCCGCCCCCGGCGTTGGTGTCGGCGTTGAACCTTTATCGGCAGCGGGTATAACAACGGGAACGACAACAAGTTTCCCGCCCGGCGTTTTAAGTGGCACCTTCGTTTTCTTTGTGGCAATGATTTTCAGAATGTCTGCACCATCGTCGACATCAATGAGCTTTGCGGTTCTCTTTGCGGTAGCGACAGCAGAACCGCCAGCGCCAGTCGCACCGCTTCCGGTGAACGTGCCCCCGGACCTATCAACTACTGTTGGCGTTCCTGCACCACCGCCACCACCACCACGGCCACCTTCATCGATCCGGCCTTTAATTTGTTCTGTACGTTTGATGGTTACAACGTCATGGCCTTTTGGTTCCAGGCGAACCACCTTGCTATCGATTTCGAGAATCTCATCCCCCGTTTTCGGGGTGTTCAGTTTGAATTCGTCAAGATCGACTTTCACGCCTTCTTTTTTCAGCCCCTTCACGATTTCCTTAGTCGATTTCGAGAAAGTTTGCCCGCCGTCTCGGGCTTTTAATGTCGCCCGTAAAGCGGTCTCTTCGGCCTTATCGAGTTTCAAACCGAATTGGCCCAGCAAGTCCTTTCGAGCCTGAATCACTTCATCGATGCGGCCTGCGCCTAGTTTGGTTTCGGTAGCTTCAACCTTGATTTTCTTTATGCCGGATTCTTTGATCGATGCGAGTATCTTCTTAAGTTCAGTCGGCGAAACTTTGTTTTCAACTTTCAAAGTCACCCCAACCGTGTGGCCTCCTGATCTCAATATCTCATTGATCTCTGCGAGGGATCCCGTCGATCGTTTAGTCGGTTCTATGACTAGATCGACCCGGGAACCTTTGGGGAGTTTTTTCCCCAGGTCGACGATTTGATCGATATGTTTGATATTCGGATCGGATATAACCTCAACAACCGTTTTCGCCTTGCCGGTTGACTTCGCCAGCGTTGTTGCTAAACCTGCCGCCTCGCTACCTTTTGACGTGACCGCAGCAGTGCTCACGAACACCTTTGCTTGCCCGGCTTTCGAAAGCGCTTTAACGCCAATGCCGACGCCGCCAACAACGATAAGCACATCACCAACGGCACTCAATGCGAGCAGCCCACCACCGGCCAGTTTTTGACCGGTCGAGAGATTCTCAAACTCGCGTACAAACCGCTTGCCTTCGATGACAGTTCCGACAATCGGCACCAGCGAAAGAGCAACCTGCCCTGTGGATTTGACAAGGCTTTGAGCGTCGCCACCTACAAACGTCGGGCGTATCAGCTGAACGCCTTGTGACGCCTGTTCAGCCGTCCGTAGTTCAAGCTCTCGTTTTGCAGCCTGTTCAGTAAATACGGTTTCGGTTGGGCGCTCCCCAGGCTTACCGAGTCGAACCGGTGGGCCGCCCTTCTTTTTGGTTTTGGTGACCGTCGCGGCTCCCGCGTCTTTCGCCTGTGCTGCAGCTTTGCGCTCTCGCTCCTTGCGGGCTTTGGTTACTTTCGGAGATTCGGAAACCGTCTTCTCGGCGGCTTTGATTTGTTCTGCGGCTCGCTTTTTGGCGGCTGCCTTCTCTCTCGTTTTGCGTGGATCCTCAGACGTGATTATTTCGGCGGCGGTTGCCTGTTGGGCCGCTCGCTTTTTAGCGGCGTCGACTGCTGGTTTTGCTGCGGCCTTTTTAGTTTGTTCCGCATCTGCGGCAACAATACTGGCTTTTGCTTTCGTGGCGGCGGCAGCTGCTACACGGCGCTTCGTTCGTTCGGCACTCGCTGCGGCCTGATTAGAGGCGGCGGCAAGGTCACGGCGTTTTGATGTTTCCTGTTCGGCAAGCTGCCTACGTGCGGATTCTTCCCGGCGGGCCTTGCGTGCGGCGCGGCTGTCACCGGTGATTGTTCCTGCGGGTTTACTGGGCGGCGGCTTCGTCGGTGCCTTCACTGGCTTCGGCGGTGGCTGCTTAGTGGGTGCCTTCACTGGCTTCGGCGGTGGCTGCTTAGTGGGTGCCTTCACTGGCTTCGGCTTCGTTGGCGGCCTCAGTCCAGGGTCAACAGCTGTGGACTTCTTCGGCGCGGCCTTCTTCGTTGGCGGCCTCAGTCCAGGGTCAATAGGTATAGCCCTCTTGCGGGCGGTCTTCTTCGCTGGAGGCCTCAGTCCAGGGTCAATAGCTGTGTTGTTCTTGTGGGCCATCAGTAGTCTCCAGTTCGAATTACGTGGCGGTGTGTTCGGCCCGTTAGTTCTGAGCCGCTAATGCTGCGAGTGCAATCCAATCGTCGAGCGTAATTCGAATTCCGTGGAATTCAATAAACTCATCTGTGATCGCAAACACTGGCACTTGTTGAACGTTTGTTATGCGTGTGCGGTCGAGTGCGATCCGTTCTTCAAATATCGGTTGGCCGGTGTTGTCTACACCGACTTCGACCAGCTTCGTTCGCCCGTTGTTGACATGCTTAACTGCGAGGGCTTCACCTGGCACAAAGTAATCGCCGTGGTCGATTGCGATGCCCGGCCCGTAACCCTCGTATGTTTCCGCCTCCAGCATTCGCCAGCCGTTGTCGTATCCGTAGTCGGCACCGTTGATGAGGTCCGCCCAAACGTTGGCCGCTCTCTCACCGGTCTTACCGATGTCACTGGTGCCATCCGTATCGAAAATAATATCGATACCGCTGGCCAGATGAGGGTCAACCTCGAACGTTGCCTTTCCGCTGTTGGATATAACCAATGCATTCGGATGGCTCACTAGGCTAAGTGTAATAGCGGGGCTCGCTCCACCCACGTCGTTAGCGATGAGTAATTTAACGGTTGATTCGTCGTAAGCGATCCTGGCAAGGACAGTCGGTGTATTGGTCGTTCGAAAGAACTGAAATGAGCCGTCGAATTGATCATCTGCCGAGACTCGGATGATGGCGTTAGATGCAGCCCCGCCGTACACATCCAACTCCGTTAGCGGGGTAATTCCTACACCTAGCGTTGTGACCTCGGCGGCTGCAGGAGTGATCGCACCGATCACACTGTTTTCTATTCCGCCTGTGAACGATTGGCTAACCGTAAACGTCTGCCCGACATCGATCATCGCAGCCGTCCCGCTGGCGTTGGGTAGGTCAAACGTTCTAGCTGCCGTCGCCGAGTGTTGGATAGTCACACCGAACCCGGTCGACGATTCAACAATAAAATCACCGGTCGTAGTCGTGTCGCCGTCGAGTTCTGGATTCTGGCCGGCGTTGCATGGTGCCTGCGCGCTGGCGCACTGCGTAAGAGTTAAATCGAACGCAGTAATCATGAACATCGTAATTGCAGCGATCAGTAGAACGGTGCCGGCACCGGCGTAGAGCCGTGCCGAAAGTGTGCGGGTTGTACCCATAACAAAATCTCCTTAGAACGGCCAGGCGTCCGAGTACGGACATCTGCTAGCTGCTATCACCCACGCCACGGCAATCATTGCCCCGGCGATAATTGATTTCTTAAACATCGTGAGTCAACCCCGCAATAACTTCGCAGTCTCCCACCCCATCGCAATCACGAAGGCACCGCCGAGCGAAGCGAGCAGGATCCACCTAACCATTGCCAAGTCGCCAACCCATATCGAAGGTGCATCAAACGTCGCCAACTTTGCCAGCGTCGCCGCTGTTCTGCCAACCCAACTAAAGAGTTGAATCCCGGCCTGCACCGGGTTGCCACCGAAATTAACATCGTCGACTTCAATAACGTTGCCTTGTAGCAGGATGTTGTGGTCTTCCCGGTCCGCCAGATTCTCCACGGCGTAGTCGCCGATTTTCACGAGGCCGGCAATCGATGACCAAACGATTAAGAAGAATAAAACTATTGGATATAGGCTCATCCGAACCTCCATGCTTTTATTGCGCCGAGCGCTGCCACTTCAAACGCTATCCACAACGCCGGGTACCAGGGCTGATAAAAATTCAGGGTTGCGCCCACAACAAGAACAACACTGAACCCGGCGGCACCTATAACCATTCCGTTTTGCGGCAGGGTTCCGGCCAACAGCATCAACACCAGAAAGGCGATCATCGTTGGCAGTAGCGCCAGTGCGAAGTCCCCAGGGAATCCGGCATCAGTCTGCCAGTAATTGAATGTCGTAGAGAACGGCATGAATGATGGGATCGTGCCGCGGCTCGTTAGGTCCGTTGCGAATTGCGGGCCGAGCAAATCGACGATAGCGGGATCGAATGTGACGGGATCACTCGAAGATGTCGAAGATATCGGCGACAGCGAAAACGTGATGTCTGTCTGGTCGTGTACCCACGAGTACGATGCGTTGTTGGTGCCGTAGGTGTCTTCGATCGTTCCGGTTTGCGGGCCGATCACAACGTATGAAACCTCGGCCATATCTGACGGGTTGAAACCCCAGGCGCTAACGTGATCGTCGGCTTCACCATCCCAATTAGAAACGGCTATGTGCCTGATGGTGCCATCGAAGCTAGCCCCGATTGTGAGGTTCGCCGCGTTGGTCGTGGCCGTTCCCGTTGCTAAGGCGGGGCTGATCTCTACCCCGTCTTGCCATATCTGCACATCGCCGCCCGACACTTCCAATCTGAACCGGTGGTTTAAACCATCCCATCCGATGATTGCATCGATCGTTGTGGCGTCGAGTTGCGCCCGGACCGTCTGCACGCCGCCATCATCGAACACACCGAACCGGTAGCCGACCCCGCCAGTCCATTTGCTTACCCACCATGCCGGCGACGTGCTCGGGGCAACGCCGTCGTTTTCCACATCGACTTCAATAGCGAAGTCATCAAGGAACTTTAAATCAGCGGCGTCGAGAACCGTTGCCGAACTCGACGCCGCCGATATGAACGGCACGCCCTGATTGCGCAGACAAGCGGGGCAGCCCGAGTAAAGCTGGTATGCGATCGAAGAGCCGGCTTCTAACGAGTCAACAAGGAGCCACCACCTGGCAACGTTGCTCGAAAGATCCTGCGCTATAACTTCAACGTCGGTAAAGCCAGAGGAAACACTGCGCAAATCCCACGCTCTCGGGTCTAGCTGTAGTGCTGAAATAGCACCCGATGCCGGGTACAGAAACCCAACCAACTTGTTCGTTATCGTTGAGCCGGTGCCGTTCGTTATCGTCAGTGTTCCGACTGCGCAGTAATCACTCGAAAGGTCCTGCGCCCGAACCCCGCAAGGGCCGACGCCTGGAGTAATCAATAACGCGAGTCCTACCCACGCGATGAACGTAAGGGCTAACAGCTTTAAGTTTTTTCTAAGATCACGCACGGATTACTTCACCAGAATTCGCACTACCGCAGCAGCGGCGAAAAGAATAAGAACCACGATTACCACTGCCGGCCAGCTGAACGGAACCCATAACCACATCCCCGGAAGAAACGGCAGCATGAACCCGGTGAGCACCACTAGCGGGTTGCCCTTGGAACCCCACCCGCCGACGCCTGCGAGGATGAACCCGATTAAGAAAACCATGTACCTACCGAACTGAACGCCAGGCATGCCGAATACCTCGACGGCGAAATCGTCATACGCTTGCACCGCTGGGCTACTTGCTCGTTGTGTTGCCAGGTGTTGGTCGAGCCCAGAAACCGAAGTGGCTACCGCCGTTAGAAATAACTCAGGGCTCAACGCCCCGGCCTGGAAACCCTGGGGGGCCGCCTTGTTCAGAAGTGAGAACGCCTCAAGTGCGAACGGCCTGCCCGCGGCGGTTATCTTTTCCTGACTGACCCACGTACCCGGCGGCAGGTTGTAAGCCTGTTCGAGATTCTTCATCATCTGCACGGCATCTTCGGAAAGCTGTCGTTGCGTGTCGGACAGTGAGCCGGGTGCAGCCGGGGAAGGCCGCCACGAGATAGAAATGCATGCCGCGTTCTCGGCATCCCAGTAGGTCGCCGGCGCAATGATGCAGGCACCCGTGTCGGTTGCCCCCCAGGTGAAGCCGTGACCGACTCCAAAGAACACGCCGGTTAGCAGGTGACCGATACGACGAATCGATGCTTCTTTTTTGAACGTTCCCGTTGTCGTGCAAGTTTGGATCGTGTCACAGTCGGTGAAGATTCGAAGCACTGCAGCACTATCGAATATCGATGTCGGGTTCGTCGGGTCCGGGCACCCGTCGGTGTCGGCGAGTGCGTCGGATGTACACCACCCCGAGAACGGTAGTTCGCCGCGGCCTATAAATAAAAGAGTGCCCTGATTGGAATCGTCGACCACATTGCCAAATGCAAAGAACTCGTAGTTCTGAACATCAGGCGGCGCAGCTGCCCGCGCACTCGTAACAAGCGCCGCCACGAACGCAGCCGCCACGAACACCGCGAGAACCTGGCGGGCTAACCTGTGCTGGCCATGCCCAGCGGTACCGCTGGGCAGCTGTGTAGCGGTACCGTTCATTACCTGCCCCGCCCCCGCCCCCGACCCCGCCGCTGTCGCTGCTTCTGCTGTTGAACCTTGATCGCCGTTTTCACTTTCGTAGCGGCCCTACTAATGGGCATGAACCCGCCAGTTAGGAACAGTGTCGTTTCGACGAACTGGAGAAATGCAGCGGTGGCGAAAACTATCAAGAGACCGCCAGCGGTAACAATATTTTGGTGCTCGCTATCGAGCATGACCATGCCCCAGAGGAATGTGATTAGCGATATAACGAACCACCCTGCAAGTGTTCCATTCATTGGGTTATTTCCTCCACTGGATCAGCCACCTGGTTAGGGTGTTTGGTTATAAAACCTGCAAGCCTTAGCGTGCCTATCTTTTTCGGTGTGTAGCCTCGGGCTCGCAGCCTCTTACCGATTGCCCGATCAGTTAGTTCGGTGCCGAAGTTTACGGACAACGATTCCTGTACCGCTTCGACGGTGACCACCTCTAACTTCTGATCGAATGCGCCTTTCATGATTCTCTCCAACTGCGTACCCTGCTCGATCTGCAGGCGAGCCGTGCGAGTGGCTTTAGTTATGCGGTGGCTGCCGACTTCGGTGCGCCGCCAACTGCCGTACAGCGGCATATATCGATCCATACGAACGGCGGTCTCGTGCCAGGTGCGTTGCTTGCGCCGACTTCCAGGGTTGCGAGTAATGATGTGTTCGATTTCCCACCATTTACCCTCCCATGACTTTTCACAATAAATTGAGAACTGATACCGCTTCAACCACCTCGGGTTAATTTCGTCGGGATCCTGCCCCGCCGTGATGATTTGCACCCCCTGGTGCCGCAACTGAATCGCCCCGCTAATTAAGTCCACTTGTAATTCTGAATTCGACCGAAGCGAGTTAAGCAACCCTTCGATTTCATCCCAATGCAGGATGCAGTCGAAATACTCCATCTTCTGAAATTTCAGATCGTCTATCACGCCCCCGAAGTCGAGAGCGCCTTTGTTTGCGAAAACCGGCACGCCCTGGGCGTAGGCATCTGCCAGGTATCCCGCGCATGAAACCGATTTACCTGCGCCGTATTCACCCCAGTAGCCCACCAATCCAGCGGGGAATACCAATTGAATATTGTTGGCTTCTACTTCTTTTACTGCGGCTTCGTGGGCGGCTTCAAGTGAAGCGACTGCAGTAGTTCTTTGTGCTTTTGAAAAGCGGTCTTCTTCGTAGCTCATAACGTGATTGTACGAAAGCGGGTTGGCCGATGAACAGCCAACCCGCTATTGCTTCACGCCCTGGCGTGCTCTTTACGCAACGATCTTTCGAACGTTGATGGTTCCGACTGAACCAACGATTCCGAGCAACCCGAGGTAGTAAAGCGTTGGGAAAATTCCCGCCACCGTACTAAGACCCGTGAAGGAATCGATGTAGGCGTTGTTAAGCACCGACACCGCGGAATCGATGATGTCTTCACCGAACGACATACCCAGGACAGCAAGCAGCATGATGCCGGCAAGCTGAACAAAAGGGTTCATCGCGATTGCAGCTGCGTTCATTTTCTAAATCTCCAAACTAGTTCGTTTCGTTCGTCGGCCTTAGCGGCCCATCTGTGTCCAGAGCAAAACACCTACTACGAGTAGCAGGAAAAACGCACCCAGGATCACGGCCCAGGGGAATACGTTCAGCAACCCGCCGATAATCGGGGGAAGGTCTGTTCGTGGAGCGAGATACGCAACGTCGAATGTGTAACCGGTGAGGGCCGCCAGCCCTACCATCGTTACGGTTTGGCGATCTACTCCGAGCGTGCCCAGGGATGTTCTGTCTGCGGAACCTGGGGCGGTCTCGTCTATTAGTGCGCCTGAAAGGTCGGGTAGAGCATGCTCACCATTTAATGCGAACGAACAGCCACCGCCTGCATCCGTTGTGCACGCGGATGTTTGCGTTGCTGGGTTTGAACGTTGGCTCAATGCTGCACCGTAGAAGTCTCCGAAGAATCCAATAACGAACACTGCCATTATTGCGATGATCGGGTAAACGATTAGGGGTAGGGGGTTCATAAGATGCTCCAATAAAAACACGGTTTCAATAATTGTAAAGTAGGGAGATACCCCGAAGACTCAAACCGTCAAATGCAGTGCTCTCTACTACGGCATGAGCGATAATCGTCAATTGAGAGATATGATGTATTTAATATAGTAATTAAGGGCTTGGGATTCCAAAACCTCCCCCCTTCCACCATGTAGGCTCGATCGCCCTGGCAGAACAATCTATGAACAGAAACACCAACAGCCGCAAACGAGAGAGACGTGATGTCACCAAAGCGGGTTACTGGAATTTCAATTCCAGCTTTGATCCGAACTGGGGGAATAACAGCGGCGGATTCACTGAGGGAATCGAACGGCTAAACAAAATCTTCGGCGGGCCGCTGCTCGAATGGCCATCTAAGGGCCATGTGGATCCTGAGTTAGCCGAGGCGCTCAATTCGTTATGGCAACGGGGGCTGCGGCAGTTGGCCGATCCTGCGCTAGAGAATTACTACGATGCGCTTTTCTCCACGGTCGACGAAGGCGGAATAGCCGAGGTAACGAAACTGCCCTACCCGATGCAGGTCTGTCTCTCTTACGTCGTTTGGAGTAACGCCGAAGATGGCCGGCGTAACCAGCGTGAACTCGATATGCATACGCAGTACCAGGGCGGGATACAGCGTGACTCGACCGTTACACAGCTGCGCGAGAAAATCGCAGAACTTGAATCCTCGGAGGTACCGCAATGAAGCCCACGAGAATTAAAGCGTTGATGGTTTCCCCTGGCCCGATATTTACGCATGTACAACTTCAAGAAGCGGACGGCGTTCTGGTGAGTGAGGAACTCTCGAAAGCGTGGTTGGCCGAACAGATGCAGTACCGATTATTTAAGGCCCGGTTGTTCTATGGCGGTGCCTATGTCGCCAACACGATCACGGTTCTAAATCGTGACCGTGACGTGCCGATAAAGCTGGGGCTCTCAACCAAAGAAGCTGCAGAGGATGACATTACGCCCGAACCGCAAAAAGAGACGGTTAGGGAGATTCTGCCGCTGCCGGCTCCAGCCGATGAACCCGACGGGGCACTGCCGTTTACCGATCCGCCGGGCAAAAAATTCGGCAAGAAAAGAGAGCCCGTTAAGTACGTTGCGACCCCTGAATCGGAAGCGGCCTTAAAGCGCTACGGGATCAGGGATAGAAAGATGGTCAACGAACGCGCCAGGCCCGAGCGCAAACCGCAAACCCTGTACGTTCAACATTCGCTAACAATATCGCTCGTGCTCGGCGCTGTTTCCGCTGCTGTTCTAGCAATAATCGGAGGGATCGCCGGTGCGTAAGTTACCTAGTTTTTCCTGGCCTTCAATGCGTGTTCGGTTTTGGCGGCAAGGTGTCCCCCTGCCGGAAGATTCCGATTCATCGGTTACGGTAACCGCCGTACCCCCGCCGCAACCACAAAAGGGCGGCGGGTTTTATCGTGACCGGCGCGCAGCCTGGCCGCCTGTCGGGTACGAAAAGGTCGAGGGCGAATACGTCCCCACGAAAATAAAAACATTGGGCGAAGCGGTTACAAGGGCTGGCCAGCGCCCCGACCCGCGGCGTCGGCGCCGCAAATTCCGAATGTGGATGCGGTTCCAACACGAACTTAAATTCGCTACCGACCGCGGCATATTTATGCCCCGGCTTATGATCCTCGGCTATGTGGTATGGCTTCCGATGGTCGCAATGTTTGCTGGCTTACTTTGGGTGCTCGGTATCGAATGGAATAAAGCCGTTGCGTTTTTCATCGGCTTCGGCGGGTTCCCGATGTTCCTGGTCGCCTTCGTGATCTGGCGTCAACTCTCGGTGAAAGTTATTGCACTTCATGAGTGGGGCGAGAGTGTGTTTAGACGTCCGTTGTCGCAGTGGTACAACCGCGGTGATGCTCAAGCGACAGTTGACGGCAAGCAAGCATACATCGTGCTTTCCGGGGATGACCCCGACCCGTACAGGTTAGAAAACTGCCCGCCGGCGGATGCAGAAATACTAGAAGGCCGCGGCAACGATTCTGGCGAAATGTACAACAATAGTCGACCGTGGGAGATGCAATACCTGGCGTCACGAAGCTATAAAGATCGCGGCGGCGCAATGGCGATCGTGGTTGAGCACGGCCCGTTAATTCTGATCAATATAATCATCTGGATACTCGTTTTCTTCATGCTCGCAGAAATACAGAAACCGACATGATAAAAGCGATGGTGATTGGCATTGGTTTGGGGCTCGCACCGTTCGGGGCAATGTACGGTGCCGACGGCCTCGTAATCGCCGAGATGTACGCGATGGATCCTGTTATCTGGATTGTCGCTATCGTGGCGGCCGTATCGCTTTACCGGTCCCGATCTCTCAAATGGTGGCCGGTGATTCTCTCGGCTTCGTTCATGGTCGGGGCAGTGTTTTCGCCGATTCCCGGGGTTACCTGGCTTTACGGCGTTCGGGTGCTTACTGTTTCTCTTGTGGTGCTTTACGTACACCAGCGCCAGCTACCGATTAGGTGGTTCGGTTGGGGCTTCGTGTGGGGCGCATGCACGCAGGTAGTCACCATTTTGTTGTACACCGATCTGCACGAACGGACCGCCGGCACGACATGGCATATAAACCTACTCGGGGCAGTCGCATTCTTCGTACTGCTCGCGGCGGTTAGGCTTCCAAAAAAGGGCGGTTACTGGCCGGGTGTCGTAGCAGCTGCGTTTTTACTGGCGGTCTCGGGCTCGCTTGCGCCGTGGTTTGCCGCAATCTTGCTCGTGTTGATCGTTGGGCGAAGCAACTGGCGACCGTTAGTTATTCTGGTCGTTCTTTTTGTTGGTATGTTGGCCTACCGTGGCGACCTTGAGAGGCTGACTGCAGGCCGCATTTTGGATTCTGCAGATGCTCGTATTGTGACTGCGAAAGTTAAGATCGTGGACGGCGTAGCGGTATCACCGCTTACGGGGGGTGCCGAGATCGTTGAAAATGTCGGCAATCGGGCAGACGGAACCCAGGCCGTCAACTGGGGTAACCAGTCTTATACCTGGCACGGTACAGGGATGGGCGCATGGGTTGCCGCTAACGGCTGGCCAAGGCCGCACAACATGTATTTTCTCGCCTTCGGCCAGATGGGTATTTTTCTGCTCGTTCCGATCGCTTATTTAATCCTGTTGATCTGGCGCGGTAAAGCGCGCTTTATTGGCCCGATTATTCCGTTGTTTTTTCTCGGGATAATGGACGATTCCGCAATCTCGCCGGTCGCGCCGTATTTGTTCGGGCCTGCCCTGCTCATAATCTGGCACTACGTCGACTTTAGAAATATCGATATGGGCAAGCACCGCCGCCGGTGGCGTCAGCTGATCAACGATACAGCGCAGAAAATTGCATATGACGAAGGCCGAGAAGCCGCTGACCAGCTGCGCAACGGTACCGCATTGCGATCGCCAAGCGGTACCGCAGGGTCGACACCGACGCTTTTAGATGACTGACTGCCCCACGAAACCCCTGGCGATCTTCGCTGCGATCTCCGTAATAGCGCTGTTCGTGGCGCACCCGGCGGTGAATTCCTACCACACGGGTTTCGCAGCTGCGATCGTAATCGCAGTCTTCATCGCCGCCACATTTGCAGGATCGATCGTTCGCCCTCGGCACCTAGTCGCCGTTTTGTTCGTTCTGGCATTCATCGAACCGCATGTTCAAATAACGCGCTCGTTGTCGTTCCAAATTGTGTTTAACGGCCTGCTCCTGGGCGCATCCTTGCGGCTGATTATCGACCGGTACCGGCCCGGCGTTATCGAGGCGTTGGTTATGTTGCCTTTGGTTGCCCTGGCGGTTTTAGTTTCTGCCGGCCCCGTTATCAACGATGCCACGAACGGGGCCGTTTGGTTCGGTGCTTATCAGGGGCTACTATTGCTTCGGTTTCCAGTCCTTTTAGCGCTGGGTATTTTAGCTGCTCGGGATGGTTTCAATTTGGCATGGCTTGCCGCATCGCTCGTGGTCGCCGGCGCTTTCCTGTCGGTCATGGGATTAGCTGAAATCGTCGATAACGATGCATATAAACGAGTCCAGGTAATCGTTTATCAGATGGACGAATTGAAAGATTATCGGCGGTTGCGTGGTACAGCGCAGGCGATTAAATTCGGTCATGCAATCACAATTACGCTCGCAGGGTCCGCAATTGCGCTGCTGCCCGGCATCCCGCTCAGGGTTCGGCTTTTTGCGATCGCAATATTTCCCTTAACGATGCTGATTATTCTGGGAACCGGTTCACGCCTGGCAATGGTCGTTACGGTGGTGATGTTTGTCGTTTTTATGGCCAGCGTTCGCCGCTGGCGGCTTCGAAGGCTTTCGGTTAAAGAGTGGGCGCTATTGATGGCCGCCGTCGCCTGTACGTCTGTCCTGGCCAGCGCTAGTGAACCTGCAGGGCAAACGTTCGATATGTCTCTTAAGCGAACGGTCGGAATAAAAGCTAACGATGAATCGATGCGGGGCAGGTTGAGCGAGTACACCGCGGTGGCGGTAGCTTCGACGTTTGGGGATCCCGGCACTACTGAGGGCAGAAGCTCCGAAGTGTTAAGCGTCCTGGCACGGCTCGGTATCGTGGGCGTGGTGTTCATCGTGTGGGTATTCACCACACTCGGGGCTGTCGCCTGGCGTCGCAGGGATCATGCGCCGGCGTTGATATTGATTCTTGCCGGGTCCGCTGTCGCCTTGCATGGCACGCCCGTTATATTCAGTTCGTTCAGCTTGCCGATACTCGCATTGGTGGCAGGGGTCACCATTGCCTACAGCCCCGCCCGGCACGCGTAACGGCCCCGATTTTCACCGGGGCCGTCAATGTCCACTATTGCGGTTTTTTCAAGTACCGCCGTTTAGCTTTCGCTAATCGTCTTCGCTGGGTTCTTTGTGGTCGCCTTTGGCTTTGGCTTCTAACTCTTTGATTTTGGCATCCTTCTTAGCGGACCACCACCAGACAAAACCGATGAATGCTACAAAAACCACCGCGAAAATAATCTCATCCCAGCCAGCGGTGAGCATTTCAGTATCAGGAACCATAGTTATTAACCTTTTCTTTCTGCGTGGGCACGCTGAATCGCGGCCTTTAAGGTGTGTTCGAGCGACTATTTATGCTTCTTTCCTTCCCCCTTCTCGGATGCCGCCCGCTCGTCCGCAGCCTCCAAAATGTAATCGAGCGGGGCTTTTTCCCCCATCAGGGGAGCGGAAAAAACAGGGAACGCAATAGCCACTGCTAGGCCGGCTAACTTCATGCCGGGGTTGCCCCACACTATCCCGGTAATAAGTGCGTCGATGCCGACGAATGTAACTAGCAGGACTGCAGCACCGGACCACGGCTTCACGAGTTTGTTTGTGTGGGCGTTTTTCACGCCTGGCTTATCTGATGGAAAAACCTTTTTACCTATCTCGGCAGCGATCACAACGACGAACATTACGAGCAATACCGGCATCACGTAGTTAACAACCACCGTGACCGTCGGGAAGTTTGCAGAACCTTCTATCTCGGGCAAAATGTCGAATTGCACGAGCCACGCCACGCCCGAGAGAATCACGGAGAATAGCCCTAAGAGCACGGTAAAGTTTTTTTTGATATTCACAGTTTCCATCTCCAGATTTCAGAATGCTTTGCGGGGTTCATCGCCTGCTAATTAGAACGATTTCTGAGTGCCTTTTTCGCCGAACTTCGTGCGCTCTTTCGATACCCATTCAGGGATGCGCCCGCCCATAACGGACACATGCGCCATTCGGTGAATCAGGCCAAGCACGGGTTTGTGGAAAAGGTAATGAGCAGGATCCTCGCCCAACCCGTACCAACCGTTATGTTCTTTCGGTTGCGTCTTTTTGACGTTGTAGCCCCAGCTTTTGGCCGCATCGGGGTTGTCACGAATCCATACGCCCCAGGGTTGGATTGCGGCGGGCAACGATGCAATCAGGGCTTCCACGATCGCAGTGCGCTCGCCGGCATTCATTCGAATTCGTGCATCGGTTGGGGTTGTGCTGGTTGGCATTTACAGTTTTTTCCTCTCTCACTGGCTATCACCAGCGATAAGCGAACGGTACCACAGCAAATGGCCACACGCAACGGTACCGCACTACGACGTCAGTATGCGGTACCGTTTACTCGATCGTTTTGCGTATCTCGGCGAGCCATTCCCGGCCCGGTGCCGTGTCGACTACCAGAACATAATCACCCATCGGTACATTTAGCGGCCAAGTTCCGATAGCGCCTGCAGGCAGATCGACCACCCGTTTTATGATCGGGTCGTTTTCGAACACCTGATACAGGTCGAGCGTGAACGGTGTGTTTCCGAGGCTCGTTAATTTAAGTATCTCGCCCTGGCCGAGCAGGAACGGACCGGCGATATTTTGGCCCACGCCCGAAATAACTACCGGCGGAATCGCACGATTACCCCTGCTCTCCTGAATCAGAGATACATTCCAACGCACCCCAGCACCCGCAACAACAGCGAAGCGCGACCCGTTCGGTAGGTTGTTACCGAATGTGCAGCCCGAATCGCTGTGCGGCAACGCAGCGGCAATCGCCGAGTATGGGGCGTTACCGCTTGAAAGTTCAAGTACACACCCCGCCGGCGTGATCCCGTTCAACCTGAATGCACCGGTACCGGTCGTTGTGATCTTGATATTAATTAATCTTTCATCCCAAAACGAATACGCCTTCGACTGCCAGGTACCAACGCCCGAGAATTTGTGTACAAGCGGCGGCACTGGTGTCGGCGTCGGTGTTGGTGTCCGGGTCGGCGTCGGCGTCGGTGTCGGCGTAGGGGTCACGGTTACCGGAACTAAAACAGTTTCCCTAACCGTTTCGATTACCTTCACTTCGACGCGTGAGATAACCGTTTGAACGACCGTCTCGATTACCTTCACTTCGACGCGTGAGATAACCGTTTGAATGATCACCACGGGAGTCGGCGGCAAGGGCGTCGGCGCAGCTGTCGGCGTGGGCGCAGCTGTTGGCAATGGTTCAGGCAGGACCGTCGGCGCAGGCGTCGCCGTCACGATCACGGTAACGATTTGCGGGGCTATGGCCGTCGCTATCAGGTCGACAACCTTCGTGGATATTTCGCCAACGTTTATTTCGCCAGTGACAGTCTTCACGGCCTCTTTAGCAACATCAGCAACATCTGTCGCCGCGGGCTCGATCTTCGCCAGGCAACCGCTAGAGGCGAAGATTGCCGCGACGGTGAGGATTACAAATAATTTCAGTTTCAAAACCATTTCCCTTTTTCGATTTCGCCAGCCAGTAGAAGTTTATACAGCTTGATAAATCGTCTCACCATCTGGTAGAAGCAGAAGATAATTACAGCCCATGTGAGTAAGCCGAGCGGCAGTGCAAATTGCGGCCAATCCAAGATGATTTCGAGCAATAAGAACATGCCTAACGCCATCCCGCCAATCCACGCAATAGTCATGAATTGAGCTTTGAAATAAAAAAGGAGAATTGCGTTTAGAGTCAGCATAAATAACCTTTCGTTAATGCTTCTTTTTGCTCGGCGGGGCACCGTTCCTGAATGCCGTCACAGTCGCATAGAGCGGCAGGACAACGGCGAGCACCATCAATGCGATCGCAAGCACCTGAACGCTCATATAACCGTAAAAACCGCCTTCCACTAATAAGGCACCGGCCAGGCTGAATAGGAATGCACCTAAAAACGCCGTTGTAACAAATGTTATAAGAGTCAATCCGTAACGTCGCATATCGTTCTACTCTCCAGTTATTGGCGGAAAAAATATAACCACGGCAGAAGCGAACGGCGCGTTTTGTGTTGCTCCCCCATATCGAAGCCGCCCACGAATAAAACGGATCTCGCCTTTCATCACGTAATCGTGCCACCAGGCGGCATCAGAACGAACGGGCAGAAGGCATACGACGGTTGCGCCTTCTATCGATGATTCGAACGCCTTGCGCACCCAATCTTCTACACCCCGGCCATAAGGCGGATTCATGAATACGACGCCTTCGCCCCAGTGCTGGGCGAGTCCGTTATCCATGATCGTAAAGAATCGATCAGCAACGGCGTTAGATGCCGTTGCGCACGGGTCCAAATCGAACCGCCCAAATTCCTCCTGTAACTGTTCGATCAGTTGGGGCGGGCTTGACCACTCAGAGGTTGCGGCGGGGGGTATATAGCTGGCCATGATTTGACTATTCCGAGTCTTCTATCACTCCCGGTATCTGGCCGGGGTAAATAAGCTCACGGCTGGCGTAACGATGAACAGCAATACCAGCGTGAGCATTACGATGCAAAGCGATAGCAGGGTGAGGATTGCCGGCGTTACGAGTATTGAAATAAACACCCATCCGATAAACGGAATTGTTGATGTATCGACCATCGGTTTTACTTTTCTCCTACGTAACTCCAGAGCCAAACAACGATGATCACTACCCATATAAGCCCACTCAATCCAACCAGGATCCCGGCAATCAGATAATCGGGCTTTGCTTTTTTATTAGCTTCCATGCTTCGACTCCTCGGTAGTGCTGGTTGGTTGACTGCATCCACTGCAAAGCATCCCTACGGATTCCCTGATCGCTTTGGAACTTTGCGGCCCCCAATGAGATGACACCTGGCCGGCTGAATGCGCAGCCTTTTCGAGGGCACGAATTCGCTGGCCTACTTCGGGAAACCAACGACTGATTTCGGCCAGTTCGTTAGGTTTTGCGAAGGCACCGCACAAGCATTCGCCGCTCATGTGTAGGAGCGCCACAACTTCGTTATCGGGTATTTCGTGGTACTCGCGGTAATCCCAAATATCCGAACTGGAAAACTGCAGGATCGGAGCGACCCACACGGTCGCCCCGTCGCGCTGTACCGGTTCAATGTTGCCCATCCGCCGGCGGGATTCGTCGAGTCGCACGCCGGTAATGAACATCACACGATCGGAACGTTTCTTTTTGGCTTCGTTTCGAACTTCCCGTAATGGTCGTTCTTTTAGCCAGGAGTACATATACCGATGTGCAGCTGGTCCAGGGAACCCGTACTTCATAACGAGTTCGTCGTATGTTTTTGGCGGGTGCTTTTCGATCAACGGAAGCCCCAGGCGTGCAGTAAAATCTCTTACGTATTGACTAGTTTTCTCGATACCGATACCGGTGTTGATGTGAACTATCCCGTCGAGCACCGGCATGTACGTCGCCGCCAGGTGGCTTGCAACTGTGGAGTCGTTGCCACCGGATACGAGGGCGTAGATTTTTACAGGGTTGTGATCAGCGACAGCATCGACGATTATTTGCTGGGCTTCATCGATTTTCGCCGGGTTAATTGCAAACTTCATAGTGCTTATCACTTGTCCCCGCCGCCGCAATCCAGGCACTTATCGCCTTTGCTGCCGTCTTCGAACTCCCAGTAAACATGCCCTTTTCGGTCGCAATCGGAGCGCCAGTTACGGCAGTCGAATGTGTTCACGTGCTGCTCGGTGTGGGCGTAGTTCAGGCACGCTCCTAATTCGGGTTTCGGCTTGTTTTTCTGCTGCTCATCCCTCGCAACAATATCGCCGGTCCCGCCTAGATATACGTCGTTGCCTGTAATCGCCGCAATCACCGCTTTGCAGTCGCGTTCACACAGCGGGGATCCTCCGCACGTTGGGCAGGGCGGGCGAACGTGCGGGCATTCGGTGGCCATAACTTCGGAGAACGTGCCTGTTTCTCCGCAGGCAGCGCAACGATCGATCGCAGGTAATTCGCCTTTCGGGTTGACCCTTAGCAGGAGAATATGCGGGTTGGCGGGCATCACGTCGGGGAACTTCTCAGGCATTTAAATGGCTCCCCCTCGGGGATTCATCAGCCGGGCGGATTACAACGTGATCGCTTTCACCAGTAAGGCCAGGGGCCGCTAGTTCGAGTGCAGCCATTCCGCTAGTGATGATTGCGGCCATTGTCTCTCGGTAGATTTCTGCAGGTTTTACGGTCGGCACAAATAGCCCCTGCATGCCGCGGCACGGGATCATTTTTGTAAACCGAATCGCTTTTTCGAATTCCCAACCGATAGGGCCGCCGAAATATGGCGAGTCTGATTCTGTAACCGAGTCGGTCATCATCACCGCACCGACCAACCCGCCCATGCGTTTCTGCGCCACCTTTTCGAGTAGTCGCAATGTCCCGCCCTGGCCAGTGGTCCAGCCCGGCAGCTGCTGCAGGTATTGCCAGGCGTTCAGGTCGTATTTTTGCGACGCTTGAATCAGCAATGCGCCGCGGTGGCTTAGGTGTCGACTGCGATTTTCAACGGGCTTTAAGCCGAGCACAATAAGCTCGGCCCACGGCTGCCACACGCTTATCGCTTTGGCGGGAGATTGTTTCGTGCTCATAAGGGATCGTCCTCGCTCGTTTCGGGCGTTGGTGGCTTTCGCCCGAGTATTTTGTCGCCGTGGTTCATGATGTCATTAGCGGCAATGCAAACAGTTATTAGAGCGACCAGCATCACCGCAACAGCCCACCAATCATTAGCATTCTGGTCCAGGCGTGTAACGCCGGCGATCATTAACACAACGCCGCTGAATAAGAACCATGTACGGGTCGCGAAATATTTTTGGTTGTTGCTGATCATTTTAATTCCCCCGGTCATCTGAATTTAGGGAAGTGATGCCAGCTACCGCTATAAATCTCTCGTCGCAGTTATCAACCAACCCGCGAATAATCTCATAGGAATTATTGCCGGCTAGATAACTGATGTAGTGTTTCTCGCACGCCTCTGATCGGCGGGCCTCAACCGCAGTTGCGGTCGCTGAGTATGTAGCCTGCTGGGTCAAAGCGAAAGCGGTTCGCTCCGGTCGAATTGTTGCCAGTTCCTCATCAGAGTAAAAGCCGCGCTGATGACGCAGTGTGCCGCTGCTGCACGCCGTGAGCACTACGCTCATTGTGAGTGCCAACAGCGTTATAACCAGAACCTTTTTGGCGGGTGATTGCTTCGTGCTCATAAGGCGTTCGCCGCGGGTTGATTGGTACTGTGGTCGCCATTCCTGCAGGAGGTACACAAATCGTCGCCCATGTTGTAGCCGTAAAGGATCGTCGGGCAATCGTGATCCGGGCACTGGCAAACCAGCCCGCCCTGGCCTTCGGTGGGGCGTTCAATGTCTGAGCAGCAATCGTAGAAATCCCGCAGTAATTTTGAACTTCCGTCATCGCTGATTACGAGTGTGTGAGACTCTTCACAAAGTTCACCCTCACCGAGATAAACAGGCTTTTCGTCGGCCATCTGGATTTCAGGTTCTAGCCCTTGTATCCGCTGAACTCCCACGAACACATCTTCCTCAGATTCGTACTCGACTGATTCATCTACGATGTACGTTCCTGCGCCGTGCTCCAGAATGTCGGCGATAACTTGCGCTTGGCTGCCAGTTCGCACCGGCTGCGTAGAGGCTTGCGGTTGTCCGCTCGGGTTCGTTTGCATGCTCATTCAATACCTGCCATTTCCTCGGCCTGATCGGTCGATAGTGTTCGCAAATAATCCTGCGTAACTAGAATCGTTGTGTGTCCTAGCCAGGTTGAGATCGTTGAGACCTTCGTGTGCGAATTCTCCCAATGCCGGGCCGCTGAGTGCCGAAGAATGTGCGTACCAATGATGCCGTTCTTAGGCTTGATTTCCCCCGACTCTACCGCCCGTTCGAATGCCTCTTTTACCCACCGTAAAACCGTCCGATAGCCGGGTGCCTTTTTTCTCGACTCGTTGTATAGCAACGGTCGAGCAGGATCCTTTGTGAGATTTGGCTGTAGCCGCCTGGCACTGTGAAGCGCCTGCTTAAGTTCCTGATGAATCGGGATGCGTCGGGATTTGCCGCCCTTGCCCCGCCTGATCGTTGCAAAGCCGCTCTCCAGGTCGATATCCCCCCATGCAAGGGCGTCGCCGTCAGCTGCGCCCCTGCGCCGATCTCCGGTGAGTTCTACAACCCTTAGCCCGAGCCGCCACATCAACAGGCACGCCAGGTACGGCAGGCCGTCGCCGGCAGCGCTTACAAGGGCGATAGCTTCATCGCGGGACAACCACGCCGACGGTGTGGTACCGCTGCGCAGCTGGTCAACGGTACCGCTTGGCGATCGCAATGCGGTACCACTGACTGCAGGCGCGTTATTTTTAAGCTCAGTCATCGCGTTTCTTTCTTGTAGGGGTGTGGCGTGAAATTCTCTCTACTGGGATCCTTGATAAGTTGATTCCGGTAATCCAGGTGCGGACAATTTTGGTTTTATTACTGATCTCGGGAATCCGAACTTCCCATTGCCGGTCCATAGGGAATTTGATGGTTATGTCGCCGGTTCTGTGCTTTGTTATGCCGCACTTAACTAAATCGATCGCCGGTATTCCGTGGGCGTGGTCCATCATAAAATCGCCTAACGTTGCATTCTCGACTCTGCCGCAGAGTTTGCATGTGTAGAACCAAACAGCTTTTCCAGGACCCTCCGTTTTAGCTTTCATTGTTTCGTTCGCTTGTAGGGGCGTGGCCTTCGCAGGTTGATGCAAAGTTGCGGGGTGTCGTAAAACTCGTTCATAAATTCAGCTTCGGGCCAGTGCCATTTCCCGCACTCGCTGCAGAGATATTGCCGAAAACCTTTGCGGTGCAGCTGTTCAGATATTTCGTGCCATTCCATATACCCGATGTCGTGACCCCAGCAGTGGGAAGTGTTTACTGTAGTCATTCGTTGACCTTGTTCGGCAAATACTGGCGGG
>SDBS01001855.1_pt1 | contig 21288 bp, 12 predicted proteins | sample 2277091 | NCBI WGS metagenome assembly SDBS01 (sample SAMN10404972, study PRJNA504765) | marine sediment metagenome | isolation source: marine sediment core GS10_PC15, 163 cmbsf | place: Arctic Ocean: Southern Knipovich Ridge | collected 2010 | reverse complement strand
CTGAAATACACCGATCATCACACCGGGAATAAGCCCCCCCAGAAAAAGTCTCCCAACAGATTCTTCAGCAATAATGGCGTACAGGACCATAGGAATGCTGGGAGGAATGATCATACCCATAGTGGATGAGGCCACGGTTATCCCGGCGGCAAACCTTGTCGGATATCCCCTTTTCTCCATTTCGGGAATGAGGACTGCACCGATTGATGCCATATCCGAGGCTGAAGATCCGGATATCCCCCCGAAGATCATACTGGCAAAGACATTGACAAGTCCCAGCCCCCCTCGGAATCGGCCTACAAATAGGAGACTGAAGTCGATCAGACGGGCAGTGATCCCGCTTTTATTCATGAGGAGGCCCATAAGAATAAACAAGGGCAGCGCGATCAAGACATAGACATTCAATCCCGAGAAGAACCGTTGGGGCAAAATCTGGAGAAGTTCGGGATGGGAAATAACAAAATAACTGAACGCGGATAAACCCAGGGAATACGCAATAGGTATCCCCAGTACGAGAAATATCACCAGACTTACTAACAGAATATCCATGCTCAGTTGCGCTTATTTTCTCCAGGGTGCAGTATTAGAAGGATATGGTGGAGGCAATACAGGACCGCCACCCCACACCCAATGGGGACTATGATTTGAGCATACAGCTGCGGGATCCTCAACACGGCAGTTAGGTAATTACCGGTCGTATTTATCCAGTGAATACTGAAGAAGATCATCACGGCATTAATAAACGCGATGGATAGAAAGTTGATTATATCGACTACTTTTCTGGGAGTGGCCGGAAGCTTGTCAATGAACCAGGTGATGGCAATGTGTTCCCTTTTACCGACGATGACAGCTGCTCCCAGAGCTGAAGTATAGATAAACAGAATCACAACGAACTCATTTCCCCCGATGATAGTAGTATTGAAGCCATACCGAAGAATAACCAGTGTTATAATCAGAACGAAGATGCCAATAAAACACAGGACAATGATTCCTTGAAGGGTACGTGTGAGTAATTGCTCGAACCGATCGAGCCATCTCATAATCATTTTCTCCACGTCATGGTTGTTTGCAATGAGAACACCGTGGAATCGCTGGCCTTAGCCCCTGAGAGGGAAGACGATGTAAGGTATACCCGTATGATCTACGAATCATTAATTGATACTGGCCTGGGCCTCACTGATGTCATCCCACGTGAAATAGCCCTTATCTATGAAGTATTGATACACCGGTTTTGTCGCTTCGCGGAATTTTACCAGGTTTTCGGGAGTCACATAGTTGGTTTCCAGCTTTACCTCGAGCTGTTTGATATATTCAGATTCATTCTCTCTGTTCAATTGATCACTTAACCTCATCGTTTCCACTGCAACCTCATCAAAGATCTGTTGCAGGTCAACTGGCAGACGGTTATACCACTCAAGATTGTCCATAAAGGGATCCGGACCAGTTGCATATCTGCTGATAGTGAGATATTTCTTGACCTCATATACCTTATAATCCCAAATATTCGATACGGCATTATCCTGACCATCGACTACGCCGGTTTTCAAAGCCATATAAATTTCGCTATAGGGGAGTTCCTGGGGATTGATACCTAGTGTCCGCGCATTGATGACGTACACCTCTTGCTGGGGCACTCGCATCTTCAGGCCTTTCAGGTCATCGGGGGTCTCAATGGGTCTAACGTTGTTTGTATGCGCTCTAAATCCCTGTGAGATCCCGCACGCCGGTATATGGTAGCCATTTGCTTTAGCTTCTTCATTAATTTTCCTGGTGAATTCGCTTGTGATCAATTTTATCGCTTGATCCCAATCCTCGACCAAAAACGGCAACATAAAGATATTGTATTTATTGTTCGCATTGGTAAACCCACCGCCGCGAGTACCCTGTAGTGCACCGGTGGCAACCATATCCTGGAGTTCGAACTCCGTCCCCAGAACAGCCGAGAAATAAAGATCGACTTTAATCATCCCGTTGGTGCGTTTCTCCACTTCCTCCTTGAAGAAAGTCATCGACCTGCTGCGGGGGTGCTGCTCAGGTTGTGAATTACCGTACTTGAAAAGATACACCTCTTGTGTCCGACCAGAGCAGTGAAGGAACATTGCAGTTATCAACAATATGGCAATCGCCAGGATTTTGTTTTTTCTCATGCGAGGCTTCACCCTGAGTTTTGATGAATGTAAATGCAATGACTACCGTATCGATTAACGACACCTAGGCAATGGGAAGGGCACCGCAATACTTTATACTGGCTGGCGCCTGGTATCAGCAGCGTAAGATGCCAACGCCGGGCGGTTTGGCGTTGAAAAGCGGTTTGAGCGATTGATTCGAAGATTGTAGCCGCCATCGTCCAGTAATTTAATGTGTAGGGTGATAAATCGTATTACTTATTTGTCAGCACTGGTCAGCATTGGTCAAATTCCTGCCCCGTTTTCCTGCCTCAAAGTGTCATTTACCGACGAGAAGAGCAAGAACTCCGTAAACAGCTACACTTTATTACACACTTTTAGAATCTCTCGTCGAGAGACTCCGGACTCAAAATCCGGTGTCTGGAAAAATTGCACTCTCATTGCATCGTTGCCCCAAGTCTCCTCGTGACGCGTAGTACTTCTAAGCCTTAGGCTATTCGTATCCGGGTAACATACTTGCCTTCACCCTTGCCGCGGCCTACCTTTGGTAGTCGGTTCCTGATCCCTATCACCCTCCAATCCCTGTCATTCATTACAGGCGGAGACGATGCTTAACAGGAGGATCACATGACTTGTCATACAACGTATTCGAGAATGCTGATCGTGCTACTTGGCCTGACGAGTTTGGCTTTTGGCTCCCTGACGGGTAGGCCGTCAGGCAACGCGGATAAAGCCTTCCTTCAAAAGGCCCGACAGATTCTGAAGGAAGTGCCCCTCATTGACGGCCACAACGACGCCCCCTGGCAGTATCGCAGCCGGGTAAACAACCACCTGGACGCCATCGACTTTGCCGGGGACACCGGCCATAGTGATGTAGGAGATAAATTCACTGAATTGACTAAGAGCACAGTCTATAATTTGGTTGGCGAAGTCGAAGTCAAGTTCGATACCTATCACCCTCAGGGAATCTTGAAAATTGGTGAATACTATTACCTGAGCTCCGTCGAGGTAACGGAGGCTCGCAGAAGACTTGAACAACCGGATGAGGAAGGGTACTATCGAACGCCAGGAAAAGGTATTGGACATCTTTTTAAAATCGATGCGAATGGCAACCTTATTAAAGATTTGCTGCTGATTGACGGGGGGATGTACCACCCAAGCGGAATCGATTTTGATGGCACCCACATTTGGATCGGATTGGCTGCCTACCGACCCCATAGTGAAGCCAAAATATACAGGGTCGATGTTGACCAGATGGAGGCGGAGGAGATTTTCAGTGTGCAGGATCACATTGGGGGTCTGGTTTATGACCGGGACGCGAATCTTCTGTACGGGCTAAGCTGGGGGTCGCGCAGAATTTATTGCTGGACACCGGAGGGCTCGGAGCAATATCGATACGACAATCCCAGCCATTATGTGGACTTTCAGGACGCCAAGTACGTTGGTGCCAACAAGATGATTGCCAGTGGAATGATTGAACTGGACTTTGGTGCTGGTGGATTGGAAGATATCAGGGAGTTTGGCGGGATGGCCCTCATTGACTTGCCCACTGGGAGGATAGTTCACGAAGTACCTATCATGATCTACCAGGATGGAGAGACGGTGATGACTCATAATCCCATGGATGTAGAAGTAAATGTTGGGCATTTGAATTTCTATTTTGCTCCAGAGGACAATAAAACCACCATTTATATCTATCAACCGCGCTAGTTGCTGGCTAAGGGACTTAATAACCGATATTTTTCGAAGAGAGAAATCTCTTATTTAATCCCCGATTAATCAATTATGATCTGACGATTAATAATAGAAAGTAGGAATACTATGCCAATCCAAAGCATTAAAAATTATGTTGATGGGCAGTGGAGTGACACCAGCTTGTAGGTTTGACCGTCTGCAGATTGATAGAGTGTGTTCGGCGTCAGAGTAAATGTGGACCATTCCTGTGTTTTTGCTAAGAGACACTTTTCACGTTTCCAAGGCTTAGTTGACGCCTAAACTGAAGCCATCCCAGCCTCAACATTAGTCACCACTGGTCACCGTTAGGAAATTACTGCCCCGTTTTCCTACTCCGTTTTGTATTTCACGACGGGAGAGCAGTGGACTGAACCCCGCCAGCGGCGGGGGATAATCCATGTGTCAGCAGTTAAATTCTGTCCCGAGCCACGATGAAAGCCCCGGTTGAGTCCGGGGCTTTTCAGTTTCTGGTTCCTGGTCTCCCTACTTCAGCAGCAGCATCTTGATGGATTTGGTGTACTCGGGTGTCGATAAGCGAGCGATGTATATACTTGACGGCAGACCGCAGCCGTGGGCATCACGCCCGTCCCAGTCCAACAAATGATAGCCAGCCTCTTGACGCTTGTCCACCAGCCGGACCACCTCCCGACCCATTAAATCATACACGATGACTTTGATGTCCGCAGCTGAAGGGAGGTCAAACTTGAGGGTTGTGCGAAGATTAAAGGGATTTGGATAGTTCTGAGAAAGATTGAAGACCTCGGGTATTTCTTCTTCTTCTTTGAAAAAGATTTCCACATCATCAATACGAACGCCGCTATCTGTACCGCTGGAGTCCGTGACTAGCCGAAATCGGATACGGATATTATCGTTACCGGGACCACTAAAAGAGCCTAAAGAGTGAAAAGTTTGAATCCAATCTTCTTGTCTACCTGTGAAGCGGCCCAGTTGAGACCAATTAATTCCATCTGCGCTAGCTTCCACATACAGGAAATCTTTACCCTCTTCGAGACGATTTTTGGTCCAAAGATTTAGAGTTATGCTATCTTCCATCTTAAAACCAGACAGATCCAAAGATGGTATGAAGGTTACTGGACTATCCGTATTATTCGAATAAGGTCTCGGAGTGCTCCACATCGAAAATAGGCCGTTATTACCCTGGCCCTGCAACGAGAGATCCCAACCCTTTTCAAACTCCCATTTACCCATTCCCTCCTCAAAATCATCTATTATGTTAGAAACCTCCACTGTTAGACGCAGGGTATCATTGTGGGGGTCAAGATCGTTGATTAGATCCGTATAGACTGTAAAATTATAGGCTGCTGCCTCGTGGGGTCTCCAAGCAGCAAAGCCGATGGTTGAATCTACCAGGCTGGAAAGGTTTGATATAGTTTGGGTGTCCCGATATATCTCGACCCCGGCAGTATCTATCACACAGGAAGCATTGAAAGTCTGTTCGGTGTTCGTTCCTATGTTTTGTATAGTTGCCGTAGGAGTGATTTCCACAAAAACTGGCATTTTAGGCCCTGGTGACGTGATGGAACGAATCCGAACATCATGGGCTAAGGCCTTGTCATAATGATAAAATATGTTTGTAGGGCCACCGGTTTCAGCTACAAAATGAAGGACACCGGAATCCAGCTCATACGCTTCGATGCCCTCCATCTCAGGACCAGGCAGAACCATGATAACAGGTGTAACCGTTCCAGATGCGACTTCCACATCATATACATAATCACCAATGTCACAAGCGAGATAGAGTAAATCTCCATGGAAAGCACCACCCTGAACCCGACCGAGGGTGCGATCCAGATAGACCATGTCTATAATAGCAAAGTTTTGTTCCGGGTCATAGACAAATAATTTATTGACACCGCTAAACTCTGATGAGTAAAAATAGCCCGTTCGGGGATCTACCGCGATCCAGGGGAAATGAGATTGGGGTACTTGTATAAATTCTCCGGTGAATTCCAGGTCGTCGGCATCATAAATGCCAATGATCGGCTTGACATAGGCTACATCTTCAATGGGTGCATAAATATTACCCTCAAAATAGGCAATGTCTCCGATGTGATCGTAATCTTGATCAAGGAGAAATTGCGGTATCGGACATTGAAGAGGATTCTCTTTTGTGATTAAGAATTCAAAATTATACGTTGTCTTAATAAGTTTTTGCCGTGCAGAGAAATACCAATATACCCCATCAGTGGCCACGCCCTGCGAAAAACGCCCATCTACCTGATCTTTACTTTTCTCAAACCAGAGGTCATCAAGGACTGAGGTTAGCAATGGATCGGATAAATATTGTCCCCGGATGATTGTTGGAGCAGTTTGAGCAAAACTGGATTCCAAGATCATCAACGTTATTCCAATTGATATTATTTTTAGATATCTTCTCATTGTATGACCTGCCCCGATGTTTGGGCCACTTTCAAAGTAAGTATTTCTGGACTTGAAGGTCTCCCCATTTCAGGTCCAGTCTTAATGTGAGTACTCAGCGTACAAATTATGCTTAACTCCAGCATTCAAGGGGTGACAAGTAGCACAAAGAGGTGTGAGGACGACTCTCATTGTAGTCCCTCCGCCACGCTTCAATCTTATCCCTGGAACCCTCCCAAGACAAGGACTAATGGATATTCAGTCTGAGCTTCCACCAATTCCTGGACAGATTGTACCCTGGAATAAGAAGGGTTTCAACACCCTTATCCGAATGTCTCGGAAAGGGGTCCCTTCGGGGGGGCTTGGGGCTTGGGATTTGGGATTTGTCCCGGAGGGACCCCTGCGGGATAGAACTCAAAATAGCCCTCCAGCCCCTGATGTGCTTCTGCTGGAGTCCGGTAATCATTAAGGTAAACCTCTTTGTACTTTATCGATTACCAGAGCCGTTCCACAAAGATATTTTCAAAGACCCGCCCACGGCGGCTCGCCGGACTCGCCGTAGACGTAGTCTCCGGCTACGTCAAGGCTAGGCTACGCCGAGGCCGTCCATGCTGATACGAATATACCTAAGCCGGTAAACTGGATCCCCTGGTGAGTATTGAAGTTCTCCGGCTGACTGATGGATAGTGCCACTTCTAACACTTCCACGCAGCAGTGGGTGTCCAGTCCGCCAGCCGGCGGATTAGAGAGCCGCCAGACCCGTCATTTCACACAGATCCTTCTCGGTAGGAATCTGGTCGGCAGGTTTGAATATCCCCTGATCGACCTGCTCCATCAGCCAGGTTTGCAGCTGGAAATATTGGGGTACGGGGCTGTCCTTGTTGATAATCATATGGTAGCGCAGGTTTTTATTGTCTATTTGTCTATACAAGCATACGAAAAGAATACCTCATTTGTCAAATTTAATTGGGACCCCTATCACGTGCCCTTTCTCATAGCGAATTTGATGGTGCAGCAGATTTTTAAAGGGACGCCAGGTATCGATTTAATCCCACTCCTTTTGGGAAAGCTATTCCAGAGGAAATCGAAAACTTATATACTTGTTTTTATAGTATATATTGCTCTTGATTAATCAGATATTCGGACAGTGATCCGACTATTCCGATGGCGGGCGCATCAGAAGCCGATAACCGGACCGGATTCTCCCCATTTTAAAGACTTGACTTGTCTTCTTAATTTTCGTAATGTTGTCGGGTAATCATGTATATACATATAGACATCGCAGGATTTACTGACTGCATGATTAACTGGTTCCTAAAATACAAAAACGGAGGTTACCGATGAAAAGGGTATTGTTTTGGGCTATAGCGTTGAACTTGTGTATCTGGTCTTCGGCATTATTTGGTCAAACCCGGACTTTCACGAAAGTCTGGGACGGCGGTGTGGGAGGCGCCGGCACAGATCCACCCAATCTAGTACGTGCCTGGGGCATGATTGGAAACATTCCCTCAGGGCCAATCGATATTGATAAAGACGGGAAGAATGAGTTTGTGTCCTATGATGCGACACTCAAACGCCTTTTCGTGTGGGAATCGACGGGTGATAATGCCTACGACGTCGTATGGCATAAGGACAAAAACGACGCTTCGGGTGCGAGTACTCTTAGGGGTAGCGAACGGAGCGTCATGATCACCGACCTGGATGAGGACGGTAATCTGGAGCTCGTCATGATCTGGGATTCTTATGATCCTGATTCGACCAATGGGTTTAACGCCCTGGAGATCTACGAGCACGCCAGCGGTGGCTTTCTGCCGGATACACCGACCCTTACCTACGACCCACCCAGGAGGACCGGCCAGCTTATTAGCCTGGAGTTTATGAGTGTGGCCACGGATGTGGACGGTGATGATGTAGTGGAACTCATCCTGACCCATCGCGGGGGTGGTAACATCCTCCTGTCCATCATCTCCATGCCCGGTAAGGATTTTACCGATCCGCAGTGGGTTGTGGAATATGTCGATAGCACGACCACTTCCGACAGCACCAGGTTCGGTCTGAAGGTGCACTCCATGACGGTGGGGGATCTTGACGGCGACGGGAATATGGATATGCTCGTCCAGACGGATGGCGACTACAAGCCGATAATAGTTTACACGGCCACAGCTGCCAATACCTATACATCCGTGGTGTTTGACAAGTCGGTGTACCATAAGGACTACAAGGGTAGTGCCGCCAAGTTGGTCATGGCGGATATGAACGGGGATGGTGACAAAGAGGTCTATCTCGGGGCCCGTGGCGGTAAGATATGGGTGGTATCCGGTATTACGGATATTGCCACGGCTTTTGATTCAACCAATTTCACTCTCATCGCCGACCTTCCAGCATTCGAAGGTAGCCCAACCGAAGGTGTGGAGTTGCGAGGTGGAGAGTTCGGAGACGCAGCTCACAACGGTAAAAAGAGCGTCTATTTTACCGCTAGAAATCCGTATGAAGCTATTTATGATATTGAATGGCTGGGAGGAACAGGCAGTGTTACCGATCCAGATAACTACCAGGTGTTCAACATCTACCATGAGGACACTACCGATGAGGTAACTGTTGGATTTGTAGCGATGGCCATTGGAGATTTTGATGGAGATGGTGTCTATCATCAAGACATCGTGTTCGTTACGGGAAATGGTAATGAAGGGGTCAAGCCCGGTATATACCTTATCGAGTTTGATGCGACTACTGCCATTGACTCCAGAGGGTCCCAGACCCCCGAATCCTTCGCCTTGCACCAGAACTATCCAAACCCCTTTAACCCTGCTACGAGCATTGTCTATGAGCTGTCTGCAGCCGGGGACGTAAAGCTCGTGGTCTACAACATACTGGGGCAGGAAGTCAGGACTCTGTTCAGTGGGCATAAGTCCATGGGAAGACATGAGACACTGTGGGATGGAAAAGATCACGAAGGGAAGAGCATGGTGAGTGGTATATATTATTATACTCTCGAATCTTCCGGATTCAAAGAAACAAGGAAAATGCTTCTCCTTAAATAATCCTGTAAGGAGCAATTGAATCTGCGGGAAGGGGAGCACCATGCGCACCATGCAGGGGGTTCCCCTTCCGGTCTGTAAGCCTCTTTGCAGTTGCAGCCTTGGGTTGGCCCGATACGATCCTGATGTTAATTTACGAGGATAGCCAGTTGAAAAATAATATGGTACTCCTGTTGCTACCTAAATTGTTGCAGCCAAATTCGGTGGTGGCTCTGAAGGTTCCAATGCTAATTCGTCTAAGGTGACTGAAAAAATGAATTCGTCGCTTTCTCACGTCAATTACCGGCAAGGTCCTGTTAAAGGTCTCTTGTTGAGGAGTTTTTTCCTTTTTGCAGCCATATCTATAGTGATCTGTGAATTCGCCTGGGGAGGGCAAACAGGCAAGATCACTGGCATGATCGTCGATGGGGAAACCGGTGAACCACTTCGCGGGGCTAATGTCTTTCTGGAAGGGATAACCATGGGGGCATCCGCTGATTTGGTAGGATATTATGTGATCCTGAATGTTCCACCCGGAACGTACACATTGATAGCTGATATGATGGGCTATAATCGACAAAGGGTTGAAGGTCTAAAGGTGTCACTGGACGTAACCACAGAACAGAATCTTTCGCTGTTTTCAGCTGTTTTGGAAGGGGAAACGGTAACGATTACAGCTCGAACGCCCATCGTTCAAAGGGACCTTACAGCCTCCAAGCAGATAGTACGGAGCGAAGATATCAGTCAGATGCCGGTGGAAGAGTTTTCCGATGTCCTTGAGCTTCAGACTGGGGTCATAAAAGACACGGAGGGCAGAATACATATACGGGGGGGGAGAGCCCACGAAGTGAACTATCTGATTGATGGTATCTCGGTAACGGACCCGTTCGCAGGCGAATTGTCTGTTGAGGTGGAGAATGCCGGGATTGAACAGTTCCAGGTGATTAGCGGTAGTTTCAACGCAGAATATGGTCAAGCTTTATCCGGAGTGGTGGAAGTGGTTACAAAGGAGGGCGGAGAAAAATATCATGGCACCGTGTCCGGTTATGGTGGAGATTATTTAACTTCCAGTAATGACATCTTTTTCGGCAGTGATGACATAAAAATAAAAATAACGGATATTACCAATCTTGAAGCTAGCCTGAATGGTCCGGTTCCTTTTTTCAATAAGAGATTAACCTTTAATGTAAATGGGAGGTATTTCAGAAATGAGGGTTGGCTATACGGTCAGAGAAGATTCACGCCACAAGATTTATCCAATCTTGAAGACTCAAATCCTGACAACTGGATAATCCAGGACGCCACACTGACTGAACCTATCCAGGGATTGGATAATTATCAAGCTTATGCTGATACCCAAGACTATCAGCCTGTTTCGATGAATCCTTTAAAGAAATTGTCTGTTCAAGCTAAACTTGCATTCAGGTTTTCACCCTTCATCAAGTTCAGCGTGGGTGGGTTGTACCACGATGTTCAGTTTGGTAAATACAGTCATAGCTTTAAGCTTAACCCGGATGGGAATTTTAAGCAGTTCAGAAACGGACTATCAATCACCCCGGTTCTGAATCATTCCCTTTCTTCAAGTACATTTTATACTGCGAAGTTCTCCTATCTCCTTTTTAAATATGATCGGTATGTGTTTGAGGAAGATACATTGTATGTCGATCCCATATTGCTGGAGGCAGCCAGACAAAATGCATTCTACACCGGTGGAACCGCAGGAGTCGCATCTAACCAGACTGGTGAAGACTTCATCATTCACAGAGAAACAAAGACGATGGTTGGCAAATTTGATGTTACCAGTCAGGTGAGTAGGAGTAATCAGATTAAGGCAGGAGCAGAGTTCAAGCAGTATGAACTGAAGTATGAAGAATTTGAAATAGTTGGTGAAGTAGATAAATTTGGAATAAGAAAGTTTCCTTTTGAACCGGCGAAAGCCCCCGTCTCAGCGTTTAACCACAATGTGTATGATAGAAAAACAGTTGAGTTTTCCGCCTATATTCAAGATAAGATTGAACTGAAAGAGATGATCGTCAACATTGGGCTGAGAGTGGACTATTTTGATGCGAAGGGAAGTAGTCCGACAGATTTCAGGGATCCCAGCCTTACGCAGCCTATTAAAATTATTGATATTTATCAGGGTGACAATCTCCTGTATAACGATGTGCCCTTTCGCCGGAATGCTGATGATTCAAGAGCGCTAATTGATCCCGATACCGGTGAGCCTTTTTCAGAAACGGTACCAGCCGATGCCCGTTTTATTGACGCGGCACGTAATGATTTGAGCAAAAAAGACTGGGGAGCCACAGGTTCCTGGTTTGAGCAATCAGAAGCTCGGGCACAGGTGAGTCCACGGGTCGGCATCTCTTATCCTATCACCGACCGGGGTGCAATTTATTTCTCCTATGGCTTCTTTTATCAAAAACCAACATTCGAGCATCTCTATCTGAATCCGGAATTTGAAATGAACATGGAGCAAAGTGGTGTAGTTAATACGTTAATTGGGAACAGTAACCTGAAGAATCAGAAGACGGTGAACTATGAAATCGGTCTTCAGCAGCAAATAGGAATGAATACCGGTTTTTTTGTTACGGGCTTCTACAAGGATATAAATAATTGGATTGGAACAGAGATTGTTGAAACCTACATAGCGGGTGACCGATATGGCCGGTTTATAAATTTGGATTACGGCAACGTCCGTGGTATCACGATAGCCTTAGATATCAGACCCACGAGAAATGTAAGTGCCTTCATCGATTATACGTTCCAGATTGCTGAGGGAAACGCCTCCGATCCAGAGGCAGTTTTTGCTGACGCAGCTGCTACGCAACCGCGAGAAAGCGAAATTCAGACAGTCCCCCTGGATTGGGACCAGAGACACACTCTAAACCTGACGACCGCCCTTAATGATCCGGAAGGAAATTGGGGGATAGCTGTTATCGGAAAACTGAACACTGGCAAGCCTTACACACCCACACTGCGGGCTACTAAAGGAATTCGCGCTTCTTTCGAGAATTCTGAAAGAAAACCAGTTCAAATGAACTTTGATATTAAAGGAAGTAAAAATTTCAAAGTAGGCACGTTTACCTTATCCTTGTTTTGTAAGGTGTTTAATCTTTTTGATGCCAGGAATATGGATCGGGTATTCTCGTCCACCGGGCGAGCTGATTTTACAAGCGATATACTCTTTGCCGGAAGAGTTCAAGGGGTTAACACGTTAGAAGAGTGGTATACCCGGCCTGATTACTATACCGAGCCGAGGCGCGTACAGTTGGGATTAAACATTGCATTTTAACCTAATATATAAGGGTGTAGATATCTTGCGGCGGTATTTAATCATTATAGTTGTGTTATTGTCAGCCTGGCTTGAGCAGTCCTTTGCACAAACCGAGGACCCAGACCCCCAGCAGGGGATAGGCGGAGACCGCCGATTCCGAAAATGGGGTCAGATGGACGGCAACATGATCAATACTCCATTCATCAATTATGGCATGGTCGGCAATTGGCCTGCGAATCCCGATCCATCCGAATGGCCCAGAGGTAGTGGTATCACTTATGTAGAGGGAGCTACGCCCATTGTTATCGCTGAGGTTGTGCTCTCGAATGTTGTGCTCTTGATCTCGAATGGAGATACTACAATTGGAGATAAAACAATACACATTGCGGAGGTAGGTTATCGAGAAGATATTGATACAGGACCAGATGGTACCCCACAGGGCTATGAGCCCCGGCCTGGTTGGGATAACCCGGAAGGACCTTCTCCGGCGATGAGTAATGATCCCAACACGTGGCCTCCAGATTGGCCGAATAAGCGTAAGCTTTCAGACGACCCGGGTTGGCCAGGCTCATGGAATGGGTTTTTTGGGAAGAATCAATTTCAAGCGGATTTAGAATGCTTTTTTGTCATGGATGATTATCAAGATAAGGAGTTTCCATATTTTCCCGTGTCTGAAGATTCATTGCGGGGAGGATTGGCTACATTGGTGAGCGTGAGGGGATTACAATGGTCCCAGGTTCTCGCCGAAGACGTTATCTTCTGGCTCTACCGTATTACCAACTTTGCTGACACGGACCATACCAAGGTCTTTTTTGGTATGTTGTTCGATTATGGAGTAGGTGGACCTAACGATTCAGGTGACGACAGCGCGTTTTATGACACCTTCATCGATCTCGTCTATGGATTCGATTATGACAAGACCAGTAACACGGGATATACCCCGACGGCCTATGCCGGTTTTGCTTTTCTGGAAAGTCCGGGTGAACCAAATGACGGCATTGATAACGATGAAGATGGGTGGATTAACGAAAGAAGGGACAATCCCCCTGGTATCTTCCTGAATACCTACCCGTATGGATATACCGATGTGGAGGGTTTCATAAAGACTTACGGCAGGGAACCTGGTCCCCATTGGGAAGGTGACGAAGACGGAGATTGGGTAACCTTTTCGGACGATAATGGCAATGGTGTGTGGGACGAGGGTGAGTCTTTAAATAATGATGTCGGACAGGACGGTGCCCGGTCCGGGGATGCCGGCTATACTGGACCGGATGAGGGGGAAGGAGATGGCATTCCAACACAAGGAGAGCCCAATTTTGGAATAACAGATATTGATGAATCGGATCAGATTGGGCTCACTAGTGTGGATATATTTACCACCCACGAGATTGGTACCATGGACGATGAAAAGATCTGGGACAGCATGGCAAACTTCAGCTTCAACACCGGGCTGGAGCTCAGCTTGACAAGCTTGATTTATGGATCCGGGCCAATAGAGCTTCCTGCTGACGAAACACGAGAGTTCTCTATCGCCATGATTTTTGGGGCAGACCTGGACGATATAAAACGGAACAAAAACACGGTACAGCAGATTTACAACGCCAATTACAATTTCTTTAAACCACCTGATAAACCGACGCTTACTGCTGTTCCAGGAGACGGGAAAGTAACATTGTACTGGGACCGACTAGCCGAGGAATCAGTGGATGCTTTCCTGAATTTCAAGAAGGATTTTGAAGGATACAAGATTTACCGAAGCACTGAACCTTCATTCCTGGAAGTAAAGGTAATTACGGACGCTTATGGAAATACGGTATTCAGGAAACCGTTAGCCACTTTTGATTTAATTGATGGCATAACGGGTCCTGATCCAGTTACTATCGCAGGCGCCAGTTTTGATCGAGGAACTGATTCGGGCCTACGTCATGTTTTTGTCGATTCAACAGTTCAGAATGGGCAGACTTACTTTTACGCCGTAACTGCTTATGATCAAGGGGCTCCGGGCGTAGGTACCGAGGGAGTTCCCGTGTCCGAAACGACCAGTATTATCAAGACTGATGCGTTCGGTAATGTAACCTTTACGGATATCAACACCGCGGTGGTTACTCCCAATGCACCCGTGGCCGGTTATCAGGCCGCAGAGATTATTGATAATGTGGCACCGGTTGGGGTACAAACAGGGACAGGAACAGTTACGGTAGAGATCATCAATCACACTTTAATCAAAGACAAGACGTATCAGATCGTATTTAAGCATAGCGGTGTTTTCGAAACAGAGTCATACTCAGTTGTTGATATCAGTTCCTCACCAGCGGATACAATTCTCGAAAGCTCTGTTTTTGGAAGGGATGAACATGGGTTTCTTGTAGAAGGCGAACTATTTGATGGGCTGCGCATATTCGTTGATAATCACGATGATGTCAAATTGGTTGATTCACTAACCGGTTGGACTGCTGGCAGCAATAGTGATTTTGAGGAAATAGTGGTACTTGGGGTAGGGGCATTGCCTTACCCAGCTGATTATGATATTGCTTTTTTTAATGAAGTCATAGGGACTGATTCCAGTTCTCCTCCTAACGACGTCAATTTTACGGTCATGAATGTTACTGAAAACCGGCCGGCCAAATTTATGCTTCTTCCGGGTCACAATGGTGATGGGTTTTGGTCATCGAATGAGCGAATCACGATTCGGGAGGATTTTAATGGTTCGGAAGAAAAAACATGGCGCGTGACGTTGACTGATACTATCGAAACGGGAGGTCAGGCTCCTGGCGCTGGGGACATTATTCAAATAAGGACCTTCAAGCCATTTTGCACTGGGGATGTATTTCAATTCAAAACCAGGAGTGCCTCGGTTGATAGTGAGCTTTTGGCCGTTAGGGCCGATAGTCTACTAAACCTGATTGCGGTGGTTCCTAACCCATACGTGGCAGTGGCCTCATGGGAGCGAAAGCAGACAACTTCAGCAGGTATAGGTAGTCGTGGTGAACGACGGATTGATTTTATACATTTGCCACAAAAGGCTACCATCCGAATCTACACTATCCGAGGTGACCTGGTTGATATGATTGAACATGAGAGTTCCATTGAAAACTCAGCCTCTTCCTGGGATTTAAGGACTAGGGAGGGTTTAGACGTGGCATTTGGCATCTATGTATATCACGTAGATGCTGGGGAACTGGGAGAAAAAATTGGCAAGTTCGCCATAATTAAGTAAATCATAACGAATAAACTAGACTAAACATCTGATGGGTGCAGTATATAAAAAGGGATATATCCACTCTGCCAGGGAGCGAGTGTTGAGTAAGATTTCGTTAATTTGCTTTTTGACCACTGTGGTTATTGTGAATCCAGTTTATAATCAAGACATTACCAAAGTGGGAACGAGTAGCGCGGCCTTTCTTGGCATTGATATTGGTGCCCGGGCCGCAGCTATGGGAGGAGCATTTGTTGCCGTTTCCAATGACCTCACAGCTATCTATTGGAACCCTGCGGGCATTTCTCGATTGCAAAAGTGGCAAGTTGCTCTTATGCATGCCGAATTGATAGCTGACACGAAATTTGACTGGGGAGCTATGTTGATTCCTTTAAGTCGCTTTGGCGCCCTCGGTCTTAGCGTCACTTCTTTAGCCCATGACGATATGGAAATACGGACTATCGAAGATCCAGAGGGTACGGGGGAATTCTTTAGCGCGGGAGACTTATCGCTGGGCTTGACTTACGCCATTAATCTGACCGATCGATTTTCCATTGGGTTTAACGGAAAATTTGTGCGCTCTAATATTTATAATGAATCGGCTAATGCCTTTGGTTTTGACGTGGGAACACTCTTTAATACTGGTTATAAAGGCCTGCGAATTGGAGCCACCATAATGAATTTCGGTCAAAAAATGAGATTGAGGGGTAGAGACCTCATCATTCTGGTAGACCCGGCCCCCGATAAGTTCGGTAGTAATGATAGAATTGTTTCTGAAATTCAGACTGGCAGCTTTGATTTGCCGTTGGCTTTTAGAGCTGGAATTGCGATGGATGTTTTAAAAGTCAAAAGCAGCCGTTTGACAGTCACTATTGAGGCCTTCAATCCCAGCGATAACGCCGAAAGCGTCAATGCAGGAATGGAATACATGTTTTATGATTATGCGGCAATCAGGCTAGGCTATAATTCCATTTTTAAGGATAATTCGGAGGAGGGGTTTACTGGCGGCGGAGGAATTAATCTTAATCTTGGGGATGGATCGAGAATCATTTTGGACTATGCTTACTCTGACCTTGGGAGACTGAAAAACGTGACGAGATTCTCTGTTGCTATAGAGTTTTAATATGTCTCTTTTGCTTGAATAGGTGTTTTTGTTACGACTCCGAAAAAGAATTACCCTGTTGAAATCTTCTATAATATTTAGTTCCTGGCTGAAGCACCAGGCTTCCCCATTACTTCGCGTGTTAGGGCCAAAATATGAAAGTCCTTATCGATTAACTAAACATTCTTGTCCGTGGTATAATTTGTTTACCATCAGTATTCTAATATAGACAGGAATTTATCGGTGAAAAAGGCGTTTACTTTAGCTCTCCTATTCGTACTGTGGTTGGTGGGATGTGGTGAAAGACCGAAGAAATCGACTGGCAGTACTTTTGAATCTAGACAGGGAACTCCTATCATCTCCATTAATTACGGTGGTGACTTTGCGAAACATTCTGGTATATTGACTCATGTAGGACAGACAGAGTATGATGCAGGTTATGAGGCGGGAGAGAAAATAGTGTCTGCATGTATCACACAGGGCATCTGCGTGAACAAGGAAGTTGGAAATCTGAGTCTTGATCTATGTCAAGGGCTTGCTGCTGCGGTAATAAGATCTGGCGGCACAGTTGAGGTTCTGACGGTTGATTTAGCAGACCCAACAGAAACCCAGCAGAGAATTGCCGCCGTCTTGACAAGCAAATCTGAAGTGAATGGCCTCCTCACTTTAGGAACAACGAGTGCTCTTGCCACCTTGAAAGCTTTGGAAGATTTAGGCAAGTTCGATCAAATAATACTTGCCACTTTCATTTAACTCCTGAGTTACTGTTAGCAATTAGAGAAGGCCTAATCATGTTTGCTATTGATCAGCAGCAGTACCTCTAGGGGTATCTACTTGTCGTTCCGCTTACATTCAATAAAACGAATCTGAATACCCCAGCCTATGATGTTCTGAGAGCAGGTCCAGGATTTGTTACCAAAGAAAACGCAGAACAGATATTTCTTATGATTCAAAAGGGAACCCATTGAATACTAAGTTGATTGAATAAATCACAAGTCATTAATAATACAATACATATAATTCTAGAATGTCTGTGCCCAAGCTCCTGCGTAATCTCCAACTAATTGCTCCTCTTCTATTAATTGGTTGCACGGAAAATAAAAATATAATAACACCTGAAACTGTAGCCATTGTGAATGGTGTTCCAATTACCAGACAAGAATTGGTGAGCCGCTTAGAGTTAACGCTCCTGCCAGAATTTGATAAATTGAAGGGAAGGAATAAACGGGTTTTGGATATATTGATTGATGAACTGGTTGTGAGTCAATGGGCTGAGAGAGAAGATTTGACCGCTTCGCCGGATTACCAAGATGCACTGGATTTTGTTAAACAGCAGGCGCTTATTCGGGAACTATTCTTTGAGAAATTTAGGAAGCGTGCGGAACCCGATTCGGAACAAATTAATCAGGCTATTCAGAAATCAATCCAGCAATTGTCAATTCAGACACTATTTACTGAAAATCAGGCTATAGCTGAAAAGTGGAGTCAATCCATAGACTCCGGAAAAACATTTGACGAGTTGGTGGAAGAATCAACAAATAATCCTTTCATTCACCTTAACAATTCATTATTTCACTGGGGAGATGGAACGGTACCGCTTGAAATTGAAAACATTGCCTACCAATTGAAGTTAGGTGAATCCTCAGATTTATTGCAGTTAAACAACGTATTTCTGATATTTACTATTAAGAGTAAAATGCAAGACGTTATTCTGACCGAATATAGTTATTCTTTAAAACGCCAAACTGTAAAAAAAGTACTCCAAGCACGCACTGAAAGTCGTTTAGCCAATGAATATGTGGACAGACTCTTAACTCATTTAAAGATTACACAGAGAGCTACTGGATTTCTTGAAGTGTCACGATATATTGAGGAGAAATTAAGTAATAGTTCGGAAAAATTAGTCTCCCATACTCCCGTTATTGGTAAGGAAATCCATTTCCCTCTTGACTATAATTTGGAACTGCCTGTAGTGGAAACGCCGGATTTTACCTGGACAGGCAAGGATGTACTGAACATCATAAGGAGATACAATTATACATTCAAAACAAAAAGTCCCGAGGATTTACGAAATACCCTTACCCGGTTTTTAAAAGCAGCTGTCCGTGATCACTATTTATCCGAGCGAGCAAAGCAGCTGGGTTTGGAATCGAAGAAGCGGGTCAAGAAGGACACTCAGGCATGGGCTCGATATTTTCTATATCTGAAAGGGGTTACAATTTTTACGGAGAGAGATACAGCATTGACCAATCGCGGCATGATTGCTGATAGAATTATGGAGTTGCGAAGGGATGCAAATATTACAATAAATCATAACTTATTGGAAACTATAGAACTGACTGGTATTCCCATGTTAGTTTTCTGGAATAGTGATATTACGCGGCAATTAGCTGTCCCACCTTTAATGGAATTCAGGTAATTCACAATTGAGGGAACATAACTTTATCTAGAAAAGTAAGGGATTGAAAATTAGAAAGTTGGAAATTAAAAAGTTTGGATTATCCAATTGTTTTTCACTATTCTTGCTATGGGTCATGGTATTCCTCCTGTTTTCTTGTTTGCCTGATGATTTGACAGACAAATCTAAAACCGGAGGGCCATGACCCCTTTACCTTAACTCAATTTTACAGAAAATTATGGACACAACTCCGCTCTTCAGGAGATTACCGAACATTTCCGGTCGTTATCCAGGAGATTCCACATCATATCTCCTGAATCTTACCACAGCTTGAGATCCTTCCGAATGATGTCTCTGAGATTGCGCTATTATTCGCTATATAACCTACGTTATATAGCAAATAACGCTAAAAATTCCCAGGTAATATCGCCAATCGCTTAAGTAATGTAGCCAATTCTTCCTTCGATTTCCTTCGAAGGTAGAATAAGGCCAAAAGTGGCCCTATTCAGTCCTATCGAGGGACTCTAACTGTAATTAGTAGAGGAGTTATCAGCTGCATGTGAGCCTTTTCGTACTTCCCCTATCCCAGGTATAACTCGTATCAGCCGTCTTCGCTAGGCAAACCGAAATAAAAATGCTCCGGTCCTCCTTCCTCCGTCGTTAACCTCCTCCCCATTTCCAGCCTTCTCCGTCGACAATGCGCCCTGATTTCTTGTTTTTTAGACGCATCATTATACCGATGTATGAATAGAAATGTTGGATATATAGATAACTAAATCAATTCACGTTCACTGCCATCATTTCCAATACCCCACTTAGTGACAGGGCATAGACATGGTTTACAGATTTGGTATTGTCGAAGTTAATATTATTGAATTTGTGATCGTCAAGAATTTGGACCGTCCAGAAACAAGCTGCTTCTGCTACTTTGGATGTAAGTCCCGCCTTTTTTATACGCTGACAGGGAGTCAGATACTGTAGGAAGTAAGGCCTTAAGCAAGGTTTGATTCCATACCTTAGTAGTCGGGTTGTATACCCCAAATCCGGCACAGAATTCCCAGTAGGCCCAACTCATGCCACGATCTTCCGCTTCCCTGGCAACAAAGGCCGTCCAGAGACCGCGTGAATCCAGATCCGCCTTGCTATAAGCGCCGAACTCACCCATGAAAATCGGCCGGTCCGCCTGTTCAGCCCAATTCGATACATTATTCAGGTCATTGCGTATGGCTTCCCTTTGGGCGCTTGTCCCTGACCAGGTCGTGCCCAGCCAGGCATCACTCCCCGACACCCATTCTGCGCCCTGATGAGTGAATTGGAAAGGAAGATAGTAATGTACCTGAACTGGCCATAAACAACTTCAATATGGTCCTGCACATGCTGCCGGACCTGAACACTCGCGATACCCCCAAGATGATCCGTGACAAGCGTGTCGATGGGGTGATCCTGGTGGGACGAAAACAAACACACGATACGGTATAAAACACCACAAAACAGTACCTTCTTAAGAACGCAAAAAACCCCTGTCTCCGTCGGAAACAGAGGTTTGTCGAACGTAGCGGGGGTAGGATTCGAACCTACGACCTTCGGGTTATGAGCCCGACGAGCTACCGGACTGCTCCACCCCGCATCTAAGGTGGCTGAAATTAAGCATGTTCGGTGCCGAAATCAATCGCACTGGAGGAGGCTTGAATGTTTCCTCGGCCCCATTCCCTCAGCCGGCTCACAAAGCCCCGGGCCGCATGCCGAGGCACCTTCAGACCCAACGCTACCTGCTGGGAATACTCTTCCTCAAGGATGACACCCTCCACCCTTTGCAGCTCGCCCTTCACCCGGTCTACCAGGGTATACGGCAGGACGACCTGTACATCCACCATTGCCACCCACGGCGCCGGATTTATCCCCTCCAGGCTCATCCGCACAGCCTGGGCATAGGCCGCCATCAGGCCCGGAATTCCCAGCTTGGCGCCGCCGAAGTAGCGCCCCACCCAGGCAACCACATCCACCAGGCCGGCCTGCCGGAGAACGTTGAGCACAGGCACCCCCGCCGAACCGCCCGGCC
>SDBS01001854.1_pt1 | contig 21296 bp, 14 predicted proteins | sample 2277091 | NCBI WGS metagenome assembly SDBS01 (sample SAMN10404972, study PRJNA504765) | marine sediment metagenome | isolation source: marine sediment core GS10_PC15, 163 cmbsf | place: Arctic Ocean: Southern Knipovich Ridge | collected 2010 | reverse complement strand
CCCTGAAAAACGGAGTTCTCAAGACCGCCTACCAGCTTTAGCCTGAATTCCCGCCCCCTTTCGTCCTTGTACATAACAGTATCACCAATTGCCTTATTTAATCCCCATAGAATAACAGTCTGGTCCGCTATGGCCGGCACGGTATCCCTGTCAATCTCTTTATTGAGCAGCAGCCACGGGTTCCCCCCGGCATCCCCATCATCTGTTCTGACAAAAGAGAATGCTCCGCGTTTCGCGAATTCCTCAGGAGTGACGCCTAGTATACGCGGGCTCTGTACATGGTTCAAATTAAGGCAGCTTGCATCATCGCCCTCGCGGACCCGTATCTGCACAAAGCTTAATTTAGAGCTCTCAATGTCCCAAAGGCCGAAGCGCCGCCTGCCCTTTTCACTGTTCAGGTCATATATAACAGGCATTGTTGTTTCACCAAAAAAAGCGAAGCCTCCTGTGCCTGATTCCCTCCGGTCCAGGCCTGTGACAGAATTACTACGGTTTGATCCAACGGCAGCAACAATAAACACGCCGCAGGCAAGAAGCCCGATGAAGGCAAGACTGCGGCCACGTCTCCTCGCGCAATTTCGAAGCCCCATTCCTATTATGCCGATACTGCCTGTATTCCTCTTACGCCCCGGCCCAAACAATACTGCGCTGCAGATCCCCAGGCCTCCAATGAGGAGAAGGGCTCCTGCGGTAAAAAATATCCCTGTGGCTTCCCGCCCCCTCCCCTGACCTTTCACTCCGATGATTGTCAGAGCACCAATGATGGAGAAACCGGCGATTAAAAGGCTGATCCATGAATCACGCTTCGCATGCCTCTCATCGTACCCCGGACCTTTTTCAAGCAGCCGGGCCGGCTTTCTACCTTTTTGTCTTCCGGATGCCAGCCACATGGCAAAAAGAGCCGCTCCAATCCCGGAAAGAGCGCCGGTTAGGAGGGTCGAACCTCTCACGTAGAGCCTGATATCCTGGGTCCCCACAGCCCCGTGCCAGACCGTGCTCAATCCGAACAATATTACCTGATTGTAAAGAATTCCCAGGGCTGTCCCGGGAATACTTCCAATGACAGCAATGATCGCCCCCTCCGCAAACAGAAGACGCCTGATACGGAAGACAGGCAGGCCAAGGGCGAGAAGTGTTCCTGCTTCCAGGGAGCGATGTTCAATGCCGAAAACGAAAAGCAGACCGGTCAGCATAAGAGCTGTTATTATGATAAAAATACTTAAACCCAGGAAAAGCTGGCCGAAATCCACGGCACCCATCCCGGCCTGAATGCCCTGTTGACGAACAGGCAGAAACTCAAAGCCCAGTGAGGCCGGTTCGAGTTTCTTCAATAATTCAGTTGCTATCTCATCGCTCGTCCTCCCGTCTCCCGGATACCTTACAGCAGTAAGACTGCCGAAACGGTTTGTCCATATTCGCTGAGCCGCGGCAAGAGTGATAAATGCTTTAGGTGTACCCTTATAAAGGTCCCAGTAACGCTCATCCTTTTTACGGATTTTGTTAAGATCTATCGGTATGCCCGGGTCCCAGTCACGGCAATTATCCACTTCAGCGAGACCCGGAAACTCCGGCATCAGTTCCATGTCAGCGGCCCTCCCCTCAATGGACACTACAGACCTGACCCTGAATGTTGAAGTCTTTTCTATGAGATTATAGGCTGGACCGGGGACAAAATATGTCAGAGAAAGGTCTTCACTTTTAAAGATACCAAGGTCCCCGGCAAGCCACTCATTGATAATTATCTCATCGTCTTTCATATCCTCCGGCACCAGCGGTTTACCGGGCGCGGATACAAAAGAATAGGGCGTCAATCTATTTCCATGATGGAGTCCATTAACAAAATAGGTAAGGACTCCTTCAGCGTTTATTCCGGTATTGATCGCTGCGTCTGCTACAGGTGTATCCAGAAACACACGGTTTGATCTCAATTCAATTACATTCCGTTCAGCCATTTTTCGAAGCTCAAGGCCCGCGTCTGACAGCTGCCAGCTTTTCTTAAGCGCCTCATTCAGGATTTCCGGAGAGATCTCTTTCCTTGAACCGGCGTCACCTTCATTCATGGCTTCCGAAGAGATCTCTTTCCTTGAACCGGCTGCCCCTTCTTCTACAAGCATCATATTCGCTCTTCCGGCAAGCTCCATTCTCTCTCCGAGCCATGTGAGGGACAGAAACACGTTGAGAGGAGCCGCCTGATTTGCCCTGAGGCTGAAGCGGCCGAAACCGGAATCCCCGGCAACCGACTTTACTTTAACAAGAATCGCGAATGAAGACCTTTTATCAGAAGAGAGCGGCGCATCTGAAGGCATGAGATCAGGACTATCAACCCTCAAAAGAAACTCGTCACCCTCCCTCAGGCCAAGTTTCGCGGCAAGCTGTTTATTCACGACAGCTTCATCAGGCCCGATTCCTCCGGAAGGTTCGGCAGCCCGCCCGAGAGCCCAGAACCGGCTGTCAACCCCCAGAACCTGGACGCGGTTTGCCCTGTGTAATCCCCCCTCGCTGACAGCGACCCCGCGAAGCTGAATCACCGGAACAACCTCTCTTCCCAGGCGGGCCGAAATATCATCCGCGAGCCGGACCCGGAAAAAACGTTCTTCTGAGACCAGTGCGAATTCAGTCCCGCCGAGACGGTTTAGCGCAAGCCGTTTCAGGCTGTAGCGGACCGAATCTCCAACCACAAGCGCTCCGACAAGAATCGCTGTGCTCACCACCACACCGAGGAAAACTGTTATGTATGTCCTCCGGTAAAAAACGAGGCTCCTATAAACAAGGGTCCGGTACCTCATTGCTTTTTCCCGCCTCTCACAAGTTTCCCGCCTCGAAGACTGAACAGCCTGCCCATGCGCCGGGCCAGCCCCACTGAGTGCGTTACGACAATCAGAGTTGTGCCCTCTTCCCTGTTCATCTCAACAAGTAGTTCTGCAAGATTATCCGCCGCGGCCTCATCGAGCGAACCTGTCGGCTCATCAGCCAGGATAATTGCCGGCCTGTTAATCATAGCCCTGACAACCGCGGCGCGCTGGCATTCGCCGCCTGATATCTGGCCCGGCCTGTTATACATTCGCTCACCCAGACCTACCCGGTTTAAAAGCCTCCTGGCCCTTTCTTCCTGATTTTCTAAAATGCCGGAGTCAAAAAACCGGGAAGCTTTCCGCGGCAGTGTCGGGATAAGAACATTCTCAATGACCGTACACTGGGGCAGCAGATGGTGAAGCTGAAATATAAAACCTATATCACGGTTCCTTATCACAGCGAGTTCTTTTTCGGGCAGACCGGAAAAGTCCCGCCCGGCAAGGATAACTGACCCTGATGAGGGACGGTCCAGAGCTCCCATGATATTTAAAAGCGTGCTTTTACCCGAACCTGACGGTCCGGCTATTGCTATTGATTCACCTGCCCTTACCTCGAGGGAAACATCATTGAGAACCTGTATCTCAGGCAGCTCACCTGGCATATCGTAATGCTTTTTTACATGTTCTAATTTTAACTGAACCACATTAACTCTCCCCAAATATGCCCGGGTTCATCGGTAATTCATACCTGTACATTGTTTATAGACATTCATAGTTTTCACCGCCATGCCTTCACTGCTAAAATGTCTCTCCACCGATTTTCTGCCCTGCCGGCCCAGCTCACGCGCCTTTCCGGAATTCAGAAGCAGCTTCAACAGCGCCCCTGCAAGAGAAACAGCATCGTTCGGCTCATAGAAAATACCGCCGCCGGTTGCCTTTATTAGTTCAGGAAACGCTCCAAGCTTCGGCTGAACAACCGGTACACCTGAGGCAAGCGCTTCAATCATATAGGTACCGTAAGCTTCCCCCTGCAGTACCGGAACAGAAAGGATGGATAGTGAATGAAGAAACTTCAAACGGGATTTTCTGTCGAAATCCTGAAAAAATTCCACGTCATCATTCAGGCCGCGGGCCGTCAGCTTCTTCCGTAATCCTTCAATGAACCTTCTGTCGTCACCAGTATATCCACCGGCAGCATGCAGCTTTAATTTATTCAAACGGCTGTCCTCCTTGAGTATCAGAAAAGCGTCAACTAACAGACCCAGACCCGAAGATTCCGACATCCTGGAAATATACCCTATAACGGGAGGATTAAAAGTGATAGGCGCGGCTTCATATCCTTTCAGATCAATACCTATGTTCACAACATGAAACAGTTCATATGGTATTTGCAGACGTTTCAGCATAAAATCAGCGTAGTAGTTGCTTACAGGTATAAAAGCATCAACATCTTTTGCTTTCTCTCTTAACAACTCCCAGGCTGAACTGGAATGCTCTTCATCCATTGCATTAATCCATGTATCCTCATCCTGCAGTGAACAGATAACCGGAACCCGAAGCTCACTTTTAATTCGGCGAACCAGCCCCAATAGAAGAGCATTTGACAGGTGAACCACATCAGGCTTTATCTTATCTCCAAGCATTATAACAAGTTTTTCAAGTTCGCTTGCCTGGTAACCAGCTTCACCGCGCAGCATCGATAGGGTGATTCCCCCCAGCCCGGAAGCGCGCGTCGATCCCGCTCTCCCTGCTGCAAATTTCATAAGAACAGAAGAGTTTAATAGCGTTTCCATCCATGGTATTGATCTTCGAAATAATGGTATTTTCTGTTTCAGGTAAACATTAACGGCACCGTAGAAAACCGGCATATCACATGAAAAACCGGGCATGTCAGTGAAGAGGGGAAGATACATCGGGACAATGATTACTTCATTCCCCAATTTCCTGAGCTCCATGGCAAGACTTACATCCCGCATACAGTTGTCGCAGTAGAATGTTCCTCCAGAACCGGGAAGGATGTGAACAATTTTCATCTGTTCAGCCTCCAAAGGCATACACACGTCCGTCATCTGCGCCGATTATAACCATGCCGTCGGCAACTGCAGGTGAACAAACGATGCCTTCACCTATTTCATAAGACCATACTTCTGTTCCATCGAGGAGTTTCACAATGTACAGCCGTCCATCAGCCGACCCGAAGATTACTCTATCGGCGCAGATTACCGGCGATCCGTCAAGGTCTCCGCCTGTCATGAAAGTCCATATTTTCTTTCCATCTTTCCTGTCAACACAGTGAAGCATCCCGTCACGAGATCCGATTATTATACTGTCTTTACCGATTGCCGGTGAAGCAAAAAAGGGGGCTCCCTCCTCCTCATCTCCATATTCCCACAGGACTTTTTCCTGTTTTAAATCCACGCACAACAGTTTACTTGCATAATTCCCCACAAAAGCATGATTCCCGGAGACTGCAACCGATGCTGCGATATATGAACCTGTATCAATTACAGCTATCTCTGTGCCCTTTCTGGCTGAAATTAGGTGAATCTGCGCGTCACAACCGCCAAAAACCACAATCCTATTAAAAGCTTCGGAGATTGAGGGAGAGCCATTGATGAAATTATCAGTTTGATAGGTCCAGACCTTCTTCCCTGAATCAGAATCCACACAGTGCATCATATTATCGTAACTGCCGACCAGTATCCTGATACCTTTCCCCTTTGCCGCCGGTATCCAGTTGGCCGAACCTGCTATCCGGTTGCCTGTTTCATATTTCCACTTTAATTCCCCGCTGCCCGCGTTAAGCGCGTAAAAAATGCCAGACAGCGATCCTATATAGACAGTTTCATTCACAAGAAGCGGAGGTGCCTCGATCGCATTACCGGTGTCAAACTCCCATATCTTCTTTCCATCAATAAGGTTCAGGGCATAGATCTTACCGTCCGCTGAGCCAATAAACACACGACCTCTCCCGATAACTGGTGATGATCTGATCTCATCCCCACTCCTGAACGTCCAGAGAAGCCTCAATTTATCTGGAATGCTTCCTTTTGCAAAACCTGTCAGACTCTGATCGCCACGGAAAATAGGCCAGCCCGGATCTTCCCCTCCATGAGAGTATGTCCACGGATAAAATAAGCAGGCTGCTGCTACTAACAGCAGCACGGTAAATTTTTGTTTTTTTCTTTTCATATTCACCCCCGAAAGCAGTGCCGCCTGTATTTTTTCTGTGTGTTCATCTTTTCAAATCTACTTTTATGAAATCCGATGTCCCCGCATTTATTCCTACCTGAATGAGAGAGCCCCGGTCGGACATGCCTTTACACACAGGTCCGAGATCTTACCACGCCCCACAGCCTTTCCAAATCCCGAGGTCTTACCATGCCCCACAGCCTTTCCAAATCCCGGGGAAAACGGCTCATTAAAGGGAACACCGATTCCCACATCGAAACCGCGTCCAATAAAGGCAAGCCCCGGCCGCTCACCTGATCTTTCTGCAATTCTCACGCACCGGCCGCACTTTACACATTTACCCGGTTCAAATACTACAACATCAAGCCGGATTACCTTCTCATATTTCTTCCTTTCCCCGCTTTTGTACCGCAGCTGGTCCGCTTCATATTCACCGGCATACAGCCTCAATACGCAGGTATCCCCCTTCCTGCAGTCACAGTGAAGGCAGCGCTCCGATTCCATTACAGCTTCGGCAGCTGAAAATCCGCCGGCAGACCCTCCTGAAGGAACAACCCGGGAATAATTACAGCCGTCCTTTAAAAATTCTTCAAGCTCACCTTCCATCAGTTTCCCGATTCGCGAATTAAACCTCTTCTTAAGTCCGGCTTTTCCATCACCACTCAGGTACCGGTCAACAGAATACGCAGAGGACCTTCCTTTAAAAACAGACCTTACAACCATGCTGTCCGGCTTAACCGCGCTTCCGCAGGCAAAAACAGACTCCACATCGGTCTCACAGCCTGACGCATCTACATGCATTCCCCGGCCTGACAGCTTAACTCCAAAACGGGATGCCATACTGCTGTCCGTTTCCCCTGTGGCGATAACAACAGCATCAAAGCCCTGTTTCAATTCATCCACCGAAATATCTCTTCCTGCTTCAGCACTCATTATAAACTCAACACCGATTGACCGGATAATATCAATCTCAGCGTCAAGTACAGCGCGGGGCAGCCTCTCTTGAGGAATAGCATACCGGAGCATACCTCCAGGCTCATCCCTCTTATCAAATACAGCGCATGCATGTCCGTGCTGCCTGATGTAATAAGCTGCTGAAAGGCCGGCAGGTCCGGCGCCGATAACCGCAACCTTTTTACCTGTATCAGGTCTCAACTCAGGAAGATAAGGCGTTTCACCCGCCAGATCAAAATCGGCTGCGTACCGCTCCAGGAGGCGGATGGAAACCGGACTGTCAAACCGTCCCCTCCTGCACGCATTCTCACAGGGGGCAGGGCAGATTCTTCCGAGGACCGCGGGGAATGGAATATCCTTTTTTATTTCTCTCACAGCATCACCGGCTCTTCCAGCTTCAATATGGCGTATCACCGCAGGTATATTCATGCGGGCCGGACAGGCAAGCCTGCACGGCCCCTCGCAGTCACCAATATGCTCTTTCAAAAGAAGCTCAAGTGTGTTTCTTCTGGCGTTCTTCACCTCATCACTCATTGTTTCAATGATCATTCCATCATAAACGGGAGCCGAGCAGGAAGGTAAAAGCCGGTTTGAAACCCTTTCTTTTACAACACACATCATGCATGAGGTGAAATGATCAAATCCATCCATGAAACAAATTGTCGGGATTTTTATGCCCAGTTTTCCGGCAGCTTCAAGTATTGTGCCTCCCCGTGGAATCTCCACTTGCTTATTGTCTATCAACAGCCCCGGCATTGACTGAAAATTACCCCCTCCCTGTTAATTTTTCTTTCCCCCGGAGTTTGCACCTGCTGCCTGTGAAAACCACCCTCCTACTCCACTATAACCGCGTCCACGGCGCACACCTCTTTACATGTACCGCACTTTACACACTTATCAATATCAATCTCGTGCTTTTTGTAGGGATTCATCTGTATCGCTTCAGCAGGGCACCGCTGAGCGCACCGTGTGCATCCTATGCAGTCGTCGGTAATTATGTATTTTATGAGGTCCTTGCATTTCCTGGCCGGGCAGCGGCCTCTGATATGCTCCTCATATTCGTCCCGAAAATATCTCAATGTTGACAGCACGGGATTCGGCGCTGTCTTACCAAGACCGCAGAGGCTTAACGACATGGTAATCCTTGCAAGATGTTCCAGCTCCTCTATATCCTTTTTCTTTCCTTCACCTCTACACAGCCGCTCCAGTATCTCCAGCATGCACTTTGTACCGATCCTGCAGTACGTGCACTTCCCGCAGGATTCAGCCTGCGTGAATGTCATGAAGTACCTGGCAATATCAACCATGCAGTCGGTTTCATCAAGCACAACGAGGCCTCCGGAACCCATGATGGCGCCGGTCGTCAGGAGGGCATCGTAATCAACCGGTGTATCCGCGAGGGATGCAGGTACGCAACCCCCTGAAGGCCCTCCCACCTGTACTGCCTTGAAGACCTTTCCTTCCTGTATCCCGCCGCCGATTTCCTCAACGATTTCACGCAGAGTTATTCCCATTGGGACTTCTATCAATCCTCCACGTTTGACTTTTCCCGCGAGAGCAAAGGTTTTGGTGCCCTTGCTGTTTTTTGTTCCAATACAGGCAAACTTATCCGGCCCGTTACGAATGATCCAAGGTACAAGAGCGTAGGTTTCGACATTGTTTACAAGAGTGGGTTTATTCCATAACCCCCTGGTGTCAGGATACGGCGGTCTGAAGCTGGGCATACCGCGCCTTCCCTCTACGGCTGCTATCAGTGCCGTCTCTTCTCCGGATACAAAGGCCCCTGCGCCTTCCACAAGCTTAAGATAAAGTGAACGACCTGATCCCATGACGCTCTCGCCGACAATACCCCGCTCCATGCATAGCCTCAGCGCGTTTTTTACCCTCTGTATTGCGAGCGGATATTCGGCACGAATGTACAGGTACCCCTCAGAAGATCCCACAGCGTAAGCGGCTATGGCCATCCCCTCGATAACACGGAAAGGAAAGGATTCGAGAATCATGCGGTCCATGAAAGCTCCAGGATCACCCTCGTCCCCGTTGCAGATTATATATTTAGGACCACCCTCTGCAGCCCGTAAAAGTGACCACTTCTGTCCTGTTGGAAAACCGCCCCCGCCCCTCCCCCTGAGCCCGCTTCTTTCAATCTGCTCTATAATTTCAACGGGCTTTAAGTCTGAAAGACATTTTTTCAGTCCTTCAAATCCATCATGCTTTATGTATCCGTCAAGGTCCAGAGGATCCAGTGACCCGCAGTATTCTGTAACAATATGCTCCTGGCGGCCCCAGTAAAGGGAATCCGGTCCATACCTCAGGTCCACAGAATACCGTGTTACAGGCTCCCATACTTCATCTGTCAGCAGTTTTTCAAGCAAATTTACCGCGGTTCTGCCAACCCTTCGTCCTATGCCGGCCGGCTGAAAATGTCTGTATAAAATAGAGCTAACGTCCTGCGGCCTGATTCTGCCGTAGCGGAACACACGGTTATCAGGCATAGCAACCTCCACAAGAGGCGCTTCATAGGAGATTCCGGTACAGCCAACATCTTTAACTTTCACCGGCATACCTGCAGCGGCAATCTGCTTTAAAAACTCATCGTTGACTTTTCCCGCTCCAGCCGCCTGGCAGCTGGAGCAGACACATGTCCGGATTTCTCCTGCCGTACCTGCGGCGGCTGGCACCCTCTGCTTCAACCGGCTATCTCTTCCTTCGTCCAGCGCAGTAGATTCCAGAAAGTCCCTGAGCACATACGGCACCCTGTCAATGTTTAGAAAACCATACGTCACACTGTCAATACGGACAGCCGGGGCCAGCATACAGCAGCCGAGACAGGCCGCTTTCTCTACCGTGAACATCCTGTCTTGATCCGTATCCTCCTCATCCGAAATATCCAGGTGCCGTTTAAAAGCATTGAAAACCCTCTCACCTCCCTTGATATGACAGGCTGTTCCTATACATACGCTGATCCTGTGGCGCCCTGCGGGCTGATGACGGAACTGGGAATAAAATGTTGACACACCTGCAATTGACGCAGGTGTTATATCGGTAATCTCGCAGACCCTTCGGAGGGCCTGCTCCGGCAGATAGTGATATGTTTCCTGGATGGCACGCAGGATCGGGATAACGGCATCAGGGCTTCTTCCGGTTTTTTCCACGATCTCATCGATAAGGTCTATGTCTGTATCATCCCTGCTGTTCATCCTGGTTTCCTATGCAAAATAAATGACTTTTCCCCCGGATGTATATACGGCCGTCCTTAAATGCCGGGGTGGTGTCAGACCGCTCACCCAGCTGCGGGTCCCCGAGAGACACGAATTCCTCGCCCGCCATGAATATATGCATTACACCAGACCTGTCCATTAAGTAAACTTTATCGCCCACCAGGATCGGGGAAGAATAAAATCCTTTATCAAACTCGTGGGTCCAGTAGATATTGCCGTTCTTCGCGTTAAAGCAGGTAACGACGCCGTAACTCGTCGGGAGGATTAAAAATCTGTCTGTGGCAAGGGGGCACGGCGCGTCAGGGAGATCATCGTAGGCCTCCCATACAATCTGTTTTGTTTCGATGTTTATCGCCGCAAGAAGAGCGTACTGGTTCACGGCAAAGACAATGCCGTCAGCATAGGTGGGTGAAGGCCCTACCTCGCCCATAAGACATTCGACACTCCACAGCTCTTCACCGGTTTCCGGATCATAAGAAACAACAAGCGGTGTCGCATTAAGGATCAGCTCAAACCTGCTGCCGGTATTTACAACGATAGGTGATGCCCATGACGTCATTACTTCACGCGTTATTTCCCCTGCTGTCTCCCCTGTTGCGGCATCCAGGGCTATAAGCTTTGCTTCGGCAGCTCCGTCATACTGTACAAGAAGGCGGTTCTTGTACATGATCAGAGATGAAGCGTGCCCGTAATTATTTTCCGGTACTCCCAGGTTTTTTGCCCACACCCTGCTGCCCTCAAAGTCAAAGCTGACTATATCACCGGTGGGAAAAATCGCGAAAACCCGACTGCCGTCTGTGGTCATCGTAGGAGCGGCATACCCCGTATCTTCCGTCACCTCCGGAGGTTCACCGGGTGAGCCCGGGATATCTTTTACCTCGCGCGTCCATATAATCCTCCCGGTGTGCCTGTCAAAACAGTACACCTCCTGACCATCCTTGTCCGCTCCTGAAATGAAGAGCAGGTCCTGCCATATAATTGGAGAATTGAGCCCCGGTTTTGGTACAGCCGCCTTCCAGAGAATACTATCCCCGGTTATACCGTCCCAGAAGACGGGCGCGTAATCATGCCCGGCAACAGCGTTTCCCCCGGGCCCCCTGAAGGAAGGCCAGTTCTCGAAAAGCTCCTCCTGAGAGGGGAAGCCGGAGGCGTCTTCGGGGATCGGCTTATATTTTATTTCAGGTTCTATTTCGCCGTTCAGACCGGAACCTTCCTCTTCCCGCGCTTTCCACCTGATCCTGCTTAACGTAAAAAGATCCTTACCTGTCAGCTCTATGCTGGAAAAAACCGTAAATATAAGTGCGACCAGAAGCAGCAGAGCCCCTCCTGCCGCGACAAGTTTCCGCGCAAGCCCTTTTGAGCGCCATAAACTTTCAGCTTCCCCGGCCCTGCCCGGTTCAGGGAGCCTGGGGCGCAGCTCACTCATCACTTTCAGGCACACAAGGAGCAGAGCAACACCAGCCAGCAGCATAAAACCTCCGGTGCGGATCTGCCACCGGCTGGTGAAGTACGCTTTTCTCGCAAGCAGGTCTATTGCCCTTATTTCTTCTTTCAGCTCTTCATCTTTCGGATTCTCTTCAAGCTTTTCCCGGAGCCTGGTCAGCGCAGGACTGTTCAAAGGGTCAACAGCCTTCAGCTGCAGGTAATTAGCTATAATAAGTATACAAACTATAAGAGAAAAGGCGCCGGCAACGATGGCCACCCCGCGGACCGCCTGATAACCCAGGTTTACCGACTGTTTTCCCTTTTCGTTTTTATTGTTCATTAATCCGCCTATTATTCCGATCCCTGACATCGATGCACACCAGCTGTTTTGAGTCCCTGAGCAGTATCCTGCCCCCCGCGATTGCCATAGGGCCCCATGCGTCACGCCCGTTAAGTACCTTCGCCTGATCTAGCTGCACGTACGCCTCTGTCGTGGCCTCCAGCATCGTGAGCACTCCGTCATCGCTTAAAATAAAAAACTTTCCATCAGCTGTTATGTACGGACCCAGCCCGAAACGGTTTGTCTTCCCGCTCGACCAGACGATGAAGCCATCGGGATCAAAAGCGACGAACTGGTTCCTGAGCTCCCCCGCGTCTTTCGGAAGTATACCGAAAAGTTGCCCCTGATACAGGAGGGGGGTTTGCTGTTCACAGGCTAAACCCTCCTCCGGTGCTAATGAATAAACAGGCTCCACCGAAAAGGCCCCGTTCTCCTCACGTACTTTCAGCATCATGCTTCCTGCACCGTAACCGGCAGTAACAAATATCCGTCCGTCCGCAAAAACAACAGGTGAAGGAGCGATTACCGAAGGGCTCCACTCCGGCGTCTCCCAGAGGACTGCTCCAATGTCATCACCTTCAGCAGAAACACCCGTGATGCCTCCCGTGGAACTGTACACATACATCCTCTTCCCGTTCAGGACCATGGGCATTATAGACGAATGGGACATCGGCCATCCCTTCGGGTTCGGCGTCTCCCACACAACCTCTCCTGTCTCGAGATCCACTCCTATCATCAGGGCCCTGCCCCCGGGTGCGATGATTACCCGGGACCCGTCGATCATAGGGCACTGGGCCGTATACCACAGGGGGACTGTTGTTTCATATTCTTTTTCAAGGTCTATGCCCCATAAAAGGCCGCCCGTAACGGCATCGACGCACATCACATGACCCCGCGGTCCTATTGTCACCACATACCGGTCTGTAACAGCGGGAACCGTGCGTGACATCCCGTGGTTTCTTTTCACGTGTATTTTATACCCCCTCCGCCATATTTCCCTGCCGTCTGATAGGGAAAAACATCGAAGGACATCTCTTTGATTCTTATCATCGTAATCCATCAGATAGACACGGCCGTTCAGAGCGGCCGGAGCCGCGTGGCCCTCTCCCAGACCGACGGACCAGAGGACCTCAGGCCCGCCCCTCCCCCAGCTGTCAGCCAGGGGAACGGTTTCAGTGCTGACATTGTCGTAATTAGGCCCGCGGAAGCGGGGCCATGCCCCCGGCAGGTCGGAAGGTACGCCGTCGAAACTTTCGAAATATTCTCCTATCCGTATGAACTCATCAAGAGTAGTCAGGTATGCCGGACTGCCGTCCATCCCCGGAATACGCTCAAGGAAATCTCTTGTGGGGTCAAAGGAGAACCACCACCAGAGGCACACCACGGCTCCTGCCGCAAACAGAAAAACAACTGAATTACTGATTAATTTTGCGAAAATTATCCTTTTTAATTCCATCTGTTATGCCGTTAACTGATCCTGTTCAATGATCTTTGTTTATAATATATGCGGTTAATTCTCAGGCGCCAATTCCTGAATGGCTCCTATTACATTAACCATTTCCTCATGAAAGCGCCCGCTTTGCCTTTTAAGCTTTTTCGCCGCACGTGCTCTTTTGGACAGTAGGAGAAACACCTGCCGCAGCTGAAACACGCCGCTCTATCCGGCATATAATCCTTCTGCTTCCTCCGGACGGAAAGGTCTATGAGAGTGATGCCGAAAACAAGCCCGAGAAAACCGCCGCTTAACCAGCCTCCTAAAAAAAATTCTCTTCTTACATTTAATGCCTCTTCGAAAAGCTCCTCTCTGGGAGTTCCTGTTCTACGAAAAGCTTCACTCTCCAGTGTGAACTCTTTCGCTATTCCAATGTCCTCCATCCTCACCTGCGCAGCCAGTCTGACCGACCTGTGCAAACGTGAAAGCGGCTCGTTAAGTTTCGACCCCGTCCATCCTCCTGCAAATATCAGGGCAGGTAAAAGTGCCAGAAGGATCATCAGCCGTCTGATACCCGCGGTCCGGTTTTCCGGCTCCCTTTCAGGAGTAGGAGACCGTATTGCCCCAAAGGGGCAGGAGTCTTCGCACAGCCGGCACTTGATGCACTCATCAGGGGTAATGTTCACATGCCATCTGGAAAAACGGGACATCCATTTTAAAAGGACCACATAGGGGCAGAGAAACCGGCAGTAGGGCCTTGCGACAAAGATTCCGGCTACAAGAAAACTCGCTCCGAAAATCAGCATGTTAAAACTCGCGGCGAACCTGAAAAAACCCACAAAAGGATGGAACCTGCTCACAATAAAATCCGAACCGGTCGCGGCGAAAAGTACCGCCAGACTGAGGTGGATATAAGGCAGCATGCCCATAGGCCGCTCCAGCCATGCCGGAACTTTTACCGGCCTCAGAATAAATATGTCCTGAATGGCCCCTATCGGACAGACACCGGCGCAGAAAGTCCTGCCGAAAAACAGGGCAGCGATAAGCGGAAGCGTGAAATAAGCCACCGCTTTGATTGGTATCGCGTAGGTCGGATCAAACACTGCCAGCGCTACATTCTGCAGGGAGGCTACAGGGCATATGCACCCTTTACGGTAAAAACCGAAGTATACAAGGGAAAAAGCAGTAAGTAAAAACATGCCCTTTCGTGACCGCCATTTGAGGGACAGGTACGAGGCCAGGATCAGGGCGCCCGTGAGAACCGCCACATCGAGATACTCAAGCGCCAATGCCCGGGGACCGGGAGTAATCAGCTCCGGTAATTCATAGTTCGTCTCAAATTCAGGCCTTGGAAACCTGTCCTGGGCAAACAGCGTGTTCAGTCCTATAAAAACAGATAAACAGGACAGTGTCAGCAGCACAATTTTCAGGAACCGCCAGTCTTTCAATCCCTCCTTTTGCTGTAAAACCTTCGTGTCCGTGTAGTTGTTCATCTTAGATTTTACGCCGATTTCCCTTTAATATGTAAGGCTCACTCGATGGAACCCGTTTATAGGCATTGGAGGGACATGATCTGGCTATGGCACATGAATTGCAGTTAAGGCAGAGGTCGTGCCTTACCTGCAGAAAAAGCGAACCGTTCCCGAAGGCACTGCACCCCTTTACGCACTTACCGCACCCTATACACAGTGACTCGTCAATAAAATATTCGTAGTAGGGATCTTCGACAAAAGTGCGCTTGATCGCATTGCTGGGGCACTGCTGGTATTCCGCCGCCGTATCCAGGACCCTGGAATTGGGCAGGTAATAGCCGCTGCAGAGCTTACAGTACCCGCACACCGTAAATGCATGGACACACTTGACCGCCGATTGCGGCAGAACACACTCCATGGCGCAATTCCCGCATTGAACACAAACGTAAGGATCAAGCTGCCACACAGTATTGTCGGCAGCGGCCTTCTTTTTTATAATAAAGGCGGTAAAACCCCCGAGGGCAGCCCCTGTTGCTATACGCATGCCGCTTCTAAGGAATTTACGCCTTGTTATCTTGTCTTTATCTGTCCCTTCATCCATGAGGGCCTCTATCCCCTGTCCGGCAGGCACTTGCTTATACAAATAAGTGATAGATTATTAATAATATATTATACATTTGAGTTTTTTTGAAAGAATTATGATATTTTGTACAGATCTTTTAAAGAAAATAGTCTTTTAAAGAAAATATCCGGACAACTCCTGCCCCCTCATCAAGTACCATGATGCGTCCCTGTGAGTCAACCGCGAGGTCAGGCGCTATTGTTCCGGCTGAAAACTGCTCAGCTCCCGCGACCGCGCAAACAAACTCTCCGGAGGGGTCATGGACCTTGACCCTTACAAGCCCCTTTTCGCTTGTCACGAAAGAACCGTCAGGCAGCACAGCAAAGTGCACGGGATTGCAGCATCCTGAAAAATTTTCGATACTCATCGATGGTTTTCCCCATGAGCTCAACAGATCACCATCATAGGAATAGTTTTCCATCGAGTGGCGCCCGGTATTTGCCACCCATATCGACCCGTGGTTTCCTGCAGCCACATCAAAGTACGGGCTTGGTAAAATATAACCCGGTATCCCCCGGGTCTCATCCTTATCACCGACACGGCCGAGTAATTTACCGGATTTATCGAACCGCAGGACTATATGATTGCCCGCGTCAGCCACAAACACATACTCCGGTGTTACGGCAATCGAGGTAATAAGAGCGAGGTTCCCGAGACCAGGCCATATGTCTTTCCTCGCGCCAGAGCTTTCATAAACCTCAACATGGTCCGTCATGCCAAGATAAATATCACCATTATCTTCAAGAGCGATGCATTTCGCGGTCTCCTCCAGAATGACCCGTTGTTCTTCAGTTCCATCATTATTGAAAATTATCAGGATTTTATTTCCTGTAACGTAAATTTTGTCCGCCGGCCCTGCTGCGAGGCTGTATGTCTTTTCAATTGCCACTTCTATACGCTGAACTTCCTCGTACCAGATCAAATCGGGATCTATCTTCTGGTATTGTTCCAGATCAAACTCAAAAGGGTTTTCCCTGGCAACCTGCGTAGATTTAGAGAGGAGCCGGTAGCCGAATATTATTATTCCGGCGACGCCCACGGTTATTACCACTCCTGAAAAAATACGCCTCAGAATATAGGATGAATTACTCAACTATTTTTGCCTGGCATTAACAATATTACCCTGCGGGATCAGGATAAAGAATTATTTTTTAAACCCGTCACTTATTCAATAAAATAATCGAATGGTCACGGGAAAACAATACGCAAGTTTATAGTAAAAACCCTTCATTTGCTGACATACCCACTGATAAATATCATCTTAACACAATTTCAATTTAATAACTAACAATATTCAGGATGAAATTACTTATAGAATAGCACAAATATTATCATATTAGAAAAGCTAATTCAATAAAAATACGCCATAAATATCTTGACCGGGTATTTTAACAGTTTATACCTTTATTCTATAAATGAGAGTATCCAATGGGTAAAAGATGGTATAACTACTTTGATTATGCCGCTTCCTGTCCTCCTTTTAAAGAAGCCATGCAGGAATACAGCAGAGTGTCTCAGGAGCATTATGGAAACCCTTCATCTGCCCATACCGCGGGCGTTCAGGCACGTAAAGTACTTGAAAAAATAAGACGGGATTTCACTTCACTACTTGGCTTGAAAGAAGGTTATCTGCTCTTTACTTCTGGATGCACTGAGGCTAATAATCTGGCCATCCGGGGAGTGCTGGAAAAACATCCAGGTGCCCGTATAACGCTTGCCGTAGATGTCCACGCCTCTGCCTGGTTTGCCCGGCAGAAGTACATAGATCGTGTGGATATTTTACCCATAAATAGTGAGGGACATTTTGATTCAGAGAAACTCACCCGGATCATTACCCCGACAACTTTAATATGCAGTGTTTTACATGGAAACAATGAAACCGGAATTATCCACAATTTGTACGCACTCGGTCAATTGTGCAAAAAAAGGGAAGTGCTCCTCCACTGCGACGGCGCGCAAACCATAGGACACATACGCGTTGATCTTCACACTATGCCTTTTGATTTATACAGTTTCTCCGCTCATAAATACGGGGGCCCCCGGGGGGTGGGGGGGCTTTTTGTGAGAAACATGGAAATTGTACCCCAGATACAGGGTGGAAAACAGGAAAACAATCTGAGGGCTGGAACAGAGAATGTGGCCGGAGCCGCCGCTGCTCTTACCGCGCTGCGGTTATCTCTCGATCAAATGGAGCGGGAGAAGCAGAGGCTTTTTACCTTTTTAAAAATGTTTTTGGAAATTATAGATAAGAATATGAGCGATTACCGGATCAACTCAGACGTAGATGATGGACTTCCAGGGTTTATTTCTTTAAGTTTTAAAGGTGTTGTCGGCTCTAATGTTGTGACTGAAATGAACCTCCTGGGTTTCGCGCTTTCCGCGGGCTCGGCCTGTCATTCGGGAGAGGTCCAATCTTCCAGGGTGATACGCGCTATGGGCAGGTCTGAGGATTACGCTTTAGGTACTATCCGGGTATCGATAGGCCGCTATACAGATGAAGAGCATGTCCGCCAGCTTGTTGTCAGTCTAATAGAAGTGGTAAACCGCCAACGGGCACTCTCATAAATCGAGGAGAAGCAGTCAATGCGGGCTGATCAATTTACCAAAAACACCTTTTATCTCGATTTTCCTGATCAGGCAGCAATAGATCGAATCTACCTGGAAATCCCAGCACATGGGAGAGTGATAATCACTACACGTGTCGACTCTATCTATAATGTGCTTGTCATCCTTGAGCGGACAGGTTTTTTTGGAATGTGCGTAATACAGATAAACTCCCTGAAACCAGTTGCGCGTTTATCAGCCTATAAGGGTAAAGGCGGGCCCTGCTATGATACGGGAAGAACGGCTGAATACTCCGGAGGGGCCCTGGCTGCTTTGGACGACGATAATCATATATTATTCGGCCCTGGTGGAGCTTCGGGCCCCGGCGGCTATCCCGACCACGATAGACCTGCGATCCCCGGCAGCTCTCTGAGATCCACACCCATCTGTGAAAAGACAGCCTGCCTCTATCTGTCATCAGCTTATACAGACATGGTAAAAGTAAGCCCTGCCAATCCTGAACTATTGGACAGGCTGGAATCCGAACCGCTGGAATTTAATTGCAACAGCCTGGACAAACAGGCTGAGAAGCTTGTCCGCTCTTTAAAACAGAAGCCTCAAACAGGCGGACCGTCTTTAGCTGTACTCTATCCGGGACCCTTTCGTATGTTAATCATGAAAGATGGATCAATGCTCCGCAGGGGACAGTTTACCCTCATTCCGAAGTCACAGGCCAGTACTCTTAAAAAATCTGATAAGTGCCTTCTCTTAAATATTAATGAGGCAGCCGATGTTGAAAAGCCAAAACAGTTACAGAAAGCATTTAAATCAGCCGGGACACTCTGCCTGGTAGAAAATATTCCCTTTGAAAATCACCTCAGAAGCGGGCAGGACCTGCACCTGGAAGACCTTGAAAAAGTACCGAAACAGATGCGCAGTAAATTAAAATCGCTCATATCGCGTAAGGATAAATACTTTATCCTCACAGGGAGTGATCCCTGGGATGAGTATGGATGCTGCCCTTCCCGGGAAGTGGGGGCTGCCAATCGCCTTGTAGAAGCGGGCATACTCACTGCCCTGAGTACTGCTGCAGCTCCCGGAACCTGCCCTACTACTATCTATGCCTTTTCCGGAGAAATTCAAAATAAAGAGGACACACCGCAGTTTACAAAAAATGAAGCTGTTAGAAAACGGGTACACGTTTATCTTAAGACCATGAGAAAGGGCCCTATGGCTATTGCCCGTTTGACCGTTAAATTGGCACTCCTTCTTTATGTGGCCGCCGCTCTTGTGTACATGATCGTAAACCCGGCTGATAATGCCTATATGCAATCTACCCTCTCCAGTCTTATGGGCAATGGCGTGTTAGTCTATTATTTTCACCCGGGCATCCGCTGTGCTGCCTGTCTAAATATGGAGGCCTATACTGAAAGAACACTCAATCTCTATTATGAAAAAGAGAGGCGTGCGGGTACTATTACACTCGAGCGCATAAATATTGACGATCCCGTCAACGCGAAATTGGTGGAGCGATACGGCATTTTTAACAGTACGATCGTATTGGTAAAACTAAATGAGGGTAAAGTGACGCAGCAAAAAGTACTCTTTGAACAGATCTGGGAATTATTTGAGTCCGAAAACGAGTTCATTGCAATGTTAAACGAAGAATTAAAAGCTCTGATGGAAGAAGAGCCATGAATGAATTGATCCAGGCTGGCCTTACCGTTTTAGGCCTTGGCATGCTGACTTCCGTGCATCCATGTGCAGCTTTTTTAAATCTGACGGGAATTTCTGCTATCTGCTCTCCTTCTCCCAGACTGAGCTCAAGTATCATGGGCGGATTTATATACATCCAGGGACGGATGCTCAGCTATATGTTGATTGGAGGGCTCATAGTCCTGGGCAGTATGGCCATACCCTCTCTGGTAAACTTTATGCGTTATTATGTCAACAAACTTATCGGGCCCCTTTTCATTATTGTGGGTATGATGATTTCCGGGCTGCTGCATCCTGGTTTTTTAAAAAGCAGGACCCAGAACCTTGCTCAACCCGGAAGCTCAGGCCGTTTATTTGGTATTTTTTTGCTGGGAACCATTCACTCCATTTCATTCTGCCCTGTATCGGCAGGATTATTTTTCGGACTAGTAATTCCAATGGCAGTTGAACAAAACGCAGAATTATTTTTCTCGATGCTTTACGGTTTTGGAACCGGACTACCCCTTTTGTTTATAGCGATTTTGACAACAGCCGGTATGGGAGCCTTTTCATTTCCTTCAAGAATAAAGGCGGGGCTTGATAAATGGTTCCCCGGAATTGCCGGAGGAATAATAATTTTGATCGGTGTGTATCTCACCTTAAAGCGTGTCTTTGGGGTGTAAATTTAGATTTTCGGTATAACCAAATATTTTAAACTTTGGGGAAGGGGACTATCTTTACATAGAGCATTACCTTTTCAATATCTCTCTTGTACATCAGAAGAAAAAACGATATAATAGAGGTTGTCTTACAACATCTTATTAGGCTGTCCCATATATACAGATTATACATTTAATGCTATAAATTACACAAGATTCTGTGTCTAAAAAGCCATTTTCTGGTTTTATCTATTAGTATTCGGGCTTTTGTACCAGCTTTATTGCTGAAAAATAGATAACTATGTATAAACCATAGGCGAGAAATAAATCTCATCAAGATTATTAAGTTTACTTGCCTATATGTTAAGGGACAGCCTGTATACTCTTAACAAAATTTATTTGGGGTTTTTCATGCCGGATATTTTGATAATATCAAAAAAAATTAAGCGACAGGTATTAAAAGAGCTGGCAGAGAAATGGTTCAAGGATATGATAAAATATGTTGTGGATGTAAAACGTGAAGTTATTGCTATAGGCGGGGAACTGCATGCAGATGCTGAAGAAATATTAATTGAAGATGGTTCCAGGCAGAAAGATTTATGGGGTGCCAATTTATATTTGTATGAACCTGCCGAACGGATAGAATATACTGCATTGATAAATATAAGACCTTCACAGGGAAATCCCGGCATGGAAATTATGGACGAATGTATTAAAGAAAAAATAAGAATTATTTCAGAAAATCTCCTGCTTGAAAGCGATGAATATGTATCATAAAAACCTGAATATCCAAAAATGGGCAAAGTATAAATTCCCTCAGCAGATTTTAATGATAGCAAATGAAATAAACAGAGCAAAAAATTGTTGTTTAAAGAGCGACTTTAATGGAGTAAAAAGAGCATATGAAAGAGCTCTCGAGTTAGTATGGTTGACCCTTGAATGTACCGG
>SDBS01001853.1_pt1 | contig 21296 bp, 46 predicted proteins | sample 2277091 | NCBI WGS metagenome assembly SDBS01 (sample SAMN10404972, study PRJNA504765) | marine sediment metagenome | isolation source: marine sediment core GS10_PC15, 163 cmbsf | place: Arctic Ocean: Southern Knipovich Ridge | collected 2010 | reverse complement strand
TGTGATCCCCCCCCCATTACTATTCTACCTCACTCAAAAACTTATTACGGAGCTAGTCTATATAAAAGACCGCATATTGTCTTGGTGCAAGCTTGACTACTCTCGCTTTATCCCCCCCTCGCCTTAGCTTTTCCGCTTCTTTTCGAGCCGCACCTTTAGTCCCATAAGCTACATCAGCCCGATACCTCTTCCCTGAAAAAGTCCTGTAAGTGGTTTTTATCCCCGGCATTTCCTTTTACCCTCCTTTTTGCTTTTATGTATAACATAAATACCCAGGTTTGTCAAATACGCCGGTTTAATTCCTTCTGATCCAGAGCCTTAATTCCCACCAAACTGGATCAGTTTCGTAATATTCCCAATCCCTATCTTGGATACCGAGTAACATACCCAGAGCTGTAAAAATTAACTCTTCTATCTTTATCCCCATTACCCCTTACCACCCTCAGACTCACCATTATAATTCTCAACAATACTAGAACCTTCTTGGATAAAACCCCATTCCTCATAGCGATAATCGTGTCCTGTTTGCCACACTTCCACCTCTAATCCATCTTTCTCTTTATTGGGAACTCCAACGATTATTACTACCTTACATCCTTCCACTTCCAACACATCAGCAAGTTTCTCTACTAACTCCGCCTTATCACTATTGCCAAGAATATCATCTATCTTTGTGAATTTTTTCATTACCCCTTACCTCCTAGAGCTAAATACAGCAACCAGAACATATTCCAAGCAACCACCATCCCCATACCAACATTTAAAAGAATCATTAGAGTTATTCTGTCTCCCAAATGCCGGGCTACCAGATACACGACTACGATTTTCACAACACCAACCCCCCCAAAAGGCATCCAGTTTAACAAGGGATTCCCCTCAAACCCCAAGCCCTGCTTTATCATAATCGCGGTTAAAGCATAATCAGCTAAATTAAGTAACATAAATAGCTTAGTTCTGGTGGTTAAAATCCGGGGATACCCACTCGATAATGTCAATGTCATAAAGAAGTGCCTCCTTGATTTGCCTGTACCAACTACTAACTTTATTATACATCCCCTCCTCCTATAGTCGCACTATTATCATTTAACCCTCTTTAATAACCCCACCTTTTGCTAGTCTTAATCTGGCAATCCTGCGAGCATTTTGCAATGGGGTTTGCCTAACCAGCATTGCCCATCCAGCACGGGGAACCCAAGCAGTATACCCAACATCATCTTTGAATATTTTGATTGTTTTATATAATTTGGGCGACTCATAATAACCATAACCATAATCAAGAAAAGTGCCACAATCAAAGAATACCCTTGTAGTGTCATAGAACTCCTGTAATTCGCCGTATTCTAATTGATTATGATGAGGGCAAATACGGCGAGTTCTCTTTGGATTTTCACACCTATAAATATGCATTGCCATTTCCCCCTCCTTTAGGGTATAGAGTTATGTAGGGTTAATTGGAAGCCATCCACCTTCGTTGAGGAAATCACACCTTGCCTGTTCTTTATAGAGAAAGATTTCATCAAGCATAGATAATGTGTGAGATGGATATTCAGGTCTTTCATTGTTGGGGTTGTGGTAAAGAAACCAACCAACCTTACAAGATATACATTCAAAAGTTGCTCCATAATAAGCATCTTTTTGATGTTGGTAAAAGCTATATCTCTCCCAAGTTGTTTTGTATTTGTCCCCACAGGTTTCGCATTCAAGTGATGGTCTAAAGAAATCCCTAATTTTGTTTATCTTGCCCATTTTACTCCTTTTGGGATTTACTATTTCCTTTTTGCTATGACAATCAACACATATAGGTTTGCCTGTTCTGCCACCATCCATCAACCATATTGTCACCCGCTTCCCACATTTACAACAAGTGCGGTGTCTCATTTCCCCCTCCCTTTGGGTATAGAGTTATGTGGAACTAGCCCTCATAATCTTCCATCTTAAAGCCGTTGGTATAGCCTCCTACTGAGGATAATACTTCCCCCGAAACATAGTGTAGCTGCCACCCAACAAACTTCACATCATCACCTAGTTTCAATGAAGCCACACTCTTCCTACCCGCCTCTACTAATTCCACCATCTTCTTTTCTGGGTTTACCTTTAGTTTTTTCATATCCCCTCCTTTTGGGTATTAGATTATTTCCTCTCATCTGAGGTCAATTAACTTGACCCCAGCGGAGAAGAAATAAATCCTCTCGGTTTATTACTGTGCCCAAATAACAATGCCATTTATCGTTATCTGGTCTACATAGGCTTGGCTCTGCACTACCCAGTTATCCACCTCAAGTTCAATCTTGATAATAGTTGAGGTAGCATCAAAGGTCCCGAGTGTGCCAGCTTTCCACTGTAATAATGTGCCACCTGTGTGGTTTAATGCAGTGCCTCCTGCAGGTATGGGAGGTCCGGGTTCACCTGAGTTTAGCCAAGCATAACAAGTGTTGTCTATCAGGGTTGGTCCACTACCATCATCACTGAAAGTAGCATACCAAACTTCTGTCAAAGCCCCATAGGGCATCGGTACCTCAGCATAGTGCGTCATAGTATTATAGGCGTATTCCACATTCAACGAATCATCTGCAACGCCGTCCCCATCATTATCAAGGTAGATGTCAATGTGTGGTGGGTAGCCCATAACGAGATACTCTTGCCAGGAAACTGACTGTAAATACCCTAGTGCTAGAGGTACAATAGGAGTAATAACCACTGTGCCTTCATCTGGATCTCCTGCATCTGTTGCGTCTAATGCAATAGACCAGTTACCTGAGAATGCTTGGGTGTTAGTTAATGTGGCTGTGCCACCATTCCTGCTGACTAGGCTAACCGTAAATAGTGAGGTTGGCCCAGTAGCACCTTGCTCACCTTGAATACCCTGTGGCCCTATATCACCCTGCACACCTTGAGAACCTTCTGGACCTACATCTCCGGTATCACCTTTTTCACCATCTTGTCCATCTGCACCGTCTTCACCATCAATGCCATCCGCGCCAGTTACTCCTATTGCCCCCGTTGCTCCAGTAGCTCCAGAGAAACCCCGTCCCCCCTTCTCACCCTGTATTCCTTGTTCCCCCGTGGCACCTACTGCGCCTGTGGCTCCTTTGGCACCAGTAGATCCTCTGGCACCAGCTACTCCTTGCAAGCCAACTTCACCTTGCTCGCCTTGTAAACCCAGTTCACCTTGAAGTCCTTGCTCCCCCTGAACACCTTGTTCACCAGTAGCCCCCCTTAGACCCCTGAGACCTTGTTCGCCGGCACATCCTATGGCTAAAGTAGCTACAAGAACAAGGATTAGAAGTGGTATAAGTATTAGTTTCTTTTTCAACTTTTTTCTCCTTTTTACCTTTTTGTTACCCAGTCTTATTTCTGATAGGCATTACCTCCTCTGTTTTCCCTGTTTCCACAAACCGCCACTCCCCAAACCTTCTTATTTTAGGTAAATCTAAGGATTCACTTGCCCTTATTCCATCCACCGTAATTTCCAAAATGCTACCCTGTAAACTATTCTTAAATATAAAATCACAGACTTTTGCCCGGACTTTTGATGTAACCATACTGGCATAAATCCCATTGAAATAATCGCCGAATTCTTCCCCGTGCATCTCCATAAATTTACCAATTACACTTACCGCCATACTTTTTGACAAGGCATCTCTAACTGGATTACCGCCCCGATAGTCATAAAGCCGGCGCATGATATAATCAAACAATTTGGCATCCTTTGTTAGTGTGATAAACCAGCCAGACTTCGGCTCAAAGCTACCAAGCCCCCATTTATTGATACATACCCAATCATCTGCCGTTATAACCTCATCCTCAAATTCCCCCACCTTATTCTTGCCGTTTTCATCTACTACCGGACTAATCAGGGTATCTATTTTTAATTTCCCTTTGAGAATACCCCAGCAAGCATTATCCTCTGGTCCCCCATAAGGAATGAACTTGGCATATTTAAGATTTGGTATCCCTGCTAATGCTGCCGGGTAAGCTGCCGAGATATCATATTTAAAATTAGGTTTTTTATCCCAATTCCCCGACTTAAAATCGCCGTGCCATTCCCTGACATAGTTGGCACACATCTCCATCATCGGGTAGCTCTCTTCGGGCATATTCCAGATGGTAGGGATAGGCATTTTATCTAGCACACACTCCTGGTATATTGATGCCGCACTAGTCAATCTTTTGGGATTTAACCCCATCTTCTCTAACACCGTAAGTATGTAATCACCCTTTTCTTTAATCCCATATAGATTTTGCGGTTCGGGCTCGCCCGGGAAATACTGCTTTAGCTCAAATATATCCTGGTCATAAACATTCCGTTCATAAATATTGCCTTTTATGTTTTTATACTCTTTATAAGACACGCCCAGTATATTCCCGTGCCGTGTTTGACCTAACCAAACCCTAAAACCCTCAAGCTCTATCCTACCACCTTGAAGCAGCTTCTTAGCCATATCATTAGGCAGCAAAGATAAAACGGGTTTTATAAACGCCCTAACATCCCAAACCACTTTGACTGTTTTCTCATATGGCTCTAGCATAAAGCCAAATATTTTATCGGGCTTTTGGGATAACAAAGGCTCTTCTTTAGTGTCCTCAATATAAACCTTGCCATTTCGCTTTTCAGTTTTTAATGCTACGCTATTCATAACTCTATATCACTCTCTACTTCAGTGCCATGTTTTAAGGCTAGTTCCATACGCCATTGTTCTAAGTGTGCCATTATTATTGGGTCGCCAGCGTGCATCCTATCATAAAACGCAAGTCTCTCATCTTCAGTATCAGCAAATATACCATCTTCTGTAAACCTTATCATCCCCTTCTCCTTTCAGTATATATTATAGTTCTATATCTGATTTTACTTCATTACCCCAACAATCCCAACCATCTACTTTCTGTCTGGCAAATAGTTCTATGCGTGGTAGGTCACCAAATAACTCAACTATATTATCTCTAAATATATCTGGCTTGACTGAATGCCCGATACGGTGGTGCAAAACTACCTGCCGAATGTTATGCCTTATCGGCTTCATCTTCCCCTTAATGCCAAGTAAACACAATTCTGAGCCACCTAAAGTCCAATACCCTAGACGGCAATTAGGAATACCGCTCTTCCTAGCAGTCTTTATCCAATTAAACGCTACCGTCTTATAATAGAAACCCCATCTCTTTAATAATTCAGTGCCGAAATCTAGGCGGGAATTAACTACCCATAAAAACAGGGCACAATTATCATCGGCTATATTTTGAATGGGGAAATTGATAAGCTCATCATCACCCATTAAGTCATATCTTATCTGTGCCCCAAATCCACTTAATTTACTTTTGCCAACCTTCCCATAATTACCCCAGAAACACCAAGGCGGGTCAGTATATATTATCTGATACTTCTTCAATAACCCCTCTCCTTCCTCTGCTTCTCCCGTTCCCTACGCCGTTCCTTCTGTTTTTTGATATTACCTTTGTCTATCCTAAAGCCGTGTTCATCAAGCCGCTTTTTCTTTTTATAATTCCGGGGGGTTTCTTCAGGCCACTCCCCCTCCTCTATTGCTTTATCCCGATAATACCTAAATAACTGCCAGGGGTCTGGCCGACCCTTTATCCTGATAATACCCCGCCGAGATTTAATATATATCAATCCTTTATCTTTATACTCAAAGGCGATAAGCAGTCGCTTCTCTTTCTCATATCTTGTGCGGCTCCAATTCATAAAATCGGCTTCCCGTCTCAATATAATAAGTAATTCACGCCTATCTTTAATCATTTGTCGCATAAATGGAGCGTGGGCAAAGGGAATGCTTGAAAACGCAAACGCCTCAAACCGCAAAAACCCATTGTTTATAAACCTTCTATACCGTTGTTGCCGTTTAGGTTTAAACACTATCTCTTAACCCCCGTTTTGATTTCCCCCATCGGCTCTAAAGCTATGTCCCCACAGTATTTACACCGCCAGCCCTTCCACAAAATCTCACCATTTTCCTCTTTAACAACATCTTTAGCCTTATATCTTACCCAGGAGTTAGAGCTTTTACATTTCGAGCAAAATACATACGGGCAAATATCATCACTCATTAACCTTTACTCCTTACCTCCTAGAATCTCTATTTCCATTATTCCTTTATCTCCTTAAAATCCAACAGATGGGCGATTGGGGCAAACCCATTGCTTCTTATGTTCAATGTCAATTCGTATGACCTGCCGGTGATAAGACCCTTAGCAGAAGTAGCGTATATGCGATCAATAGACCTCATACCGTACAAGACAGGTGAAACGGGTCTGATGACTACTTCGCCTTCTGTAATCGTATTCTCGCTTACTGCCCCAATAATAACAGATACCTGTACATTCCCTAAATCTTTGTCATATGGTCGAAAAAGTAAGAAACACATTCCGACGGCACACATTATGAACGCAATAATGCACCACACTACCATACTATCTATTTTCATTACCCCTTACCTCCTATGGCTACCTTGCTTAATTCCATATCAATATATGGCTTCCATATTCTAATCAATACCTGCTGTGCTTTTTTATTCATCCCATATGGGCAAACACAATCTGGCATCGGGCAGGTAAAACAATCCGGGTATAACTTACACCCATTACCATAGGGTAACATACCGGCTTTTCTACCTTGTGTCACTTTTTACCCCTTTCCCTTCCTGCCACTTTATACCGCGCCTAGTTAATTCCTCTTGACATGCCTTTTTATTTCTAGGGCTAGCTTCTAACTTGCCTTGTGCAATTTTGATAGCTTTCTCAACACTCTGCCCAGAGATTAGCCCTTGGTTATCTAAGCTTGAATTTATTTTCGTATCTTCTTTAGTTTTGTTTAGTTTAGTTTTGTTTAGTTTAGTTTGTGGTTTACTGTTGTCATTAATGGGATTATCGCTAACATTAACTATATCATAGGCTACATTATTGTCAACAATAATAGGCTTTGTAGGCTTGGAACCATTTGTTCTCCGGCTGTAAACATCTTCTAAATTATCCACTAAATTCTGTACCCAAATAACCTTGTGTGAGTGTAACTCTTTATCTATGGCGTCAATGTCAGCGAGTATCTGCAACACACTGTTAGCAATATCCTCGCTCACTTGAGTTTCTGCTAACAATAACTTCCAGCTGGCGACGATATTGTAATCATAAACTTGTCCATCAGTTCTACAGAGAAGGGATAATAATTTAAACCAAAAAGCATAGCCATCATTCCCGAATTCATTTTGTAGGATTAGCAATGTCTTCCCGGATGTAGCATAGTGCGGGAAATAATCAACTGTTCTTTTTTGTGGTCGTGCCACTGAACGCCCCCTGTTTTATTTTGATTAATTCTCCTAGAGAAATATAGGGGAAGCCGCTGATATAAACGACTTTTATTTTCCCAACTTTCCGCCATCTATAGATTGTCATATAACTGACATCTAAATATTTGGCTGCTTGAGTGAGGTTGATTAAATCTGAAACATCAATTATCTTACTCATAGTGATATGTTATAACATACCTTTTATAGTTTGTCAAGCCCTTATTCTATATTTTCTTTTATCGTGCCTAAAAGCATATCTTTCAATTACTTGTTTACAGTAATCACCTACTGAAGTATTGCCATTTGCCGGGTATTTTAGTGCCCTCTCTATTTTGGCGTAGGCTTCGTTAGAGAGCCTAAAGGTGATGTGGTGTGATTTACTACTTGTCCCGCTCATAAAACCTACCTCATTGATGGTGTTACACACTAAAGCAATGCTCCTTGCTTACCCGAATAAAGGCTCAATTCCCCTGCCTTTTTAATCCTAGCTCTTTGAACACATAAATCTATGATGTAACTTCTAAAAGAGTCTAACCCGGCTCTTAATTCATCCCAAGTAGCAGGGACATAATAGCCCGCTGGTTTATTAGTGGCGAATAAAACGGGTAGACCTTCGGCTCTTATTTCGGCGATTATGAGCCTTAATTTCCTGTCGTCTTGATACCCTAAAATGTTTTTGATTTCACGCCGGGTTATAGCCCTAGCCCGTCCCTGGTGGCTTGAGAGTATTCCTTTTAATCTTGGTTTTATATCATTGTTCATAGTTCTATATCACTCTCTACTTCAGTAACTTCTTAGTTTTTCTGTCCATTAGCCCCGCAACTTCCAGTTCGTCATATACTTTACGAACCTTTTCAACATTAGCATCTAGCCAGTCTGCCATTCTCTCAACTTGCCACCAACCACCATACTCTTCAAATGTTTCAATTACTCGTTGCCTCAAACTTTTTCTACCCATTTTAATTCCCTCCTTTTTGGTCAGCATATATTATCTGATACTTCTTCATTACTTATTATTCCTGCCTGTATTTGTTGCCATAAAGGTCTATTCTCAGGGTGTTTTTCGTATAAATCGTGGTCCGGATAACATTCTAGGATACAGTTCTTTTTAGAAGTTTCACCGCCTCGACTTAGAGGGATTATGTGGCTTAAGGAAATACCCCGCCAATTTCGGTTTTTATCTTCGCAGGTCATACAATGATTCCCGAATTCTATTAATAACTCAGCTTTTAATCGTGTCCGTTGTCTAATTTCCTCCCGTTGATTGGAGCTGGTTTTATTTATCGTGGAATTAAAAGATTTTTGGCTTTTCTTCATATCTATCCTTCTTCTAACCCTTTAGGGCTTGCCACATTGAACGACATAATTCATCCCTTTGTTTGGTGTTATAGAGTTCGCAAAGGAAAATATCACCTAGCCACGACACTATATAGTCTTTATACTGCTTCTTGGCTTCTTCTATCTGTAATTCAAGCTCTCGGCATTTATCTGTTAGCTCCGCAGTCAAGATATTACCTACTCGTAGTTCCTCTTTTAGTTCTTCTATATCAGGAATGAGGGCTAGAGTGTTCTTTATTGACTCCCTAGCCAGTGTAGAAGCGTATATTCTAATAGTGGCTGCAAATTCCTTTGGTGTAGGTATGGGATAAAAAACATGCTTCTCTACCTCTTCAAACCTTTCCAATGTAGGCATACACTTTTCCACAAGTTCTTCTTTCTTCTCCTTGTCAGGTCTATCTTTGGGAAGTTGGATGAGATGATTGGCTAGTAGAAAACTCTCAATGTTAGCCTTAATAGTTTTAATATCCAGAGCTTCCCGAAAATTGTATAAAAGTTCGGCAAACTCGGTTATCTCCTGTTCTAACTCAGGTCCATCCAGCCTCTTCTGTTCATTCATTGGTTTGCCTCCCCTGTTAGTATCTCTTTGAGTTGGTCGGCTTCCTCTAAATAACTTTCAACTTTTTCAGGGTAGATTTCTCTGCACTTATTAAAAGTTACGCCATCATAAATAAGGGTAGGCTCATTGTCAGAGTAAAGATGCTCTGCCACCTTCTTACTATCCCATTTCACATCATCTTGGTGCTGTTCGTGTTCATCCAATATAAGTTCCTTAACTTCTTCTGGTGATTTATAGTTAGTTATCCTGCCTGTGCCTTTACAGATTTTGCAGTCTATCCAATGCCATTCATCAAATCTGTATCCATAAGGAACCTGCTCCTTACCATCTCGGCAATCAGGATTAGAACATTTAGTCCATACCTGCTCATAGCCCATAGCCTTGAGTTTGGCTACTACCTCTTTGGCTACTTTGTTGTGGACTTCCCAGCTATCGCCAGAATTCCTCCCAAGAATATCTGCTATTTCTCTTAATAGTTCCTGTTCATTATCAGCCATTTGTTTGCCTCCCATTGGAAGTGTTAGTGGATTTATACCCATATCTTCTGCTGGTGGAACTCCCATCCTACTTCTCCTCCTTTGGTAGCAATCCCTCAGCTATATTCTTTAGCCTGTTTGCGATTCTAATCAACCTACTCCGAATATACAACATTAGTATAATAAGAGCCAATAAAACAACACAGACACCAATGAGTAACCATAATTCAATATTCACTATTTTCCTCCTATGTTTTTAATTCTACCTTGTTTATTTTAGCGCCTTCTGGGCAGAAGGGGTGTACCGGGCATAAATCGCCTTTACATCGGCGACCCTTCCAGCGTTCTTCGTAATCGCATAATCCTGGCATTGTTTCAGTTTCTAAAGCGGTTAATAGGGCTTCTCGTTTTCGGCTGAAGTATTCCTTCACTTCATCATCAGGTAAGAAATCTATAGGCAGGACTACAATAGTATCCTCTATTTTATTCCAATAGGCTGATTTGGTATGGCCGTCTCGGACTGTACATTGGACTTTTATCTGACTAATCTTGAAGTTTAATTCCTCTATTGCTTCAACTAATATGCGATAATTATTAGTCTGTAGAGCAAGTTGGCGTTGCTCATATTCACCATTAATTTTTAAGCCAAGATGTAAAGCAAGGCTGTAACTTCCCCATGTTTTATAATCCCAGAGAATATAGTAGCCCTCTTGATTAGGATCCGGTTCTAGCAAGTCAAGGATACCAGAAACCTCTGGCGATTTGAGTTTTAATTCAGCCTCTATTCCCTCTATCTTTTTGGCAACCACTTCTAATCGTCTGTGGTGGCGAGTCCCCAACAATGCGAAGGCACGGCTTTTGGGTTTTATGGCATAATCCTTTGTTATCTTGAGATATTCCTGCCTTGGGGGGTTCAGGAGTTGAGTAGTTGATGGCTTATTTGCCCATATTCTATCGTGTCCTACATCGTATAAGGTCGGAAGGCTTAGACACCGGCCTTGTTTATTTGGGCAAGACTCTAGGCATTCTGTGATAGGTCGGGTAACTCCATCTGGGCAAAGGAAATATTTAAGTGACATCTATTTCACCTCAACCTTTTTAGGCATTTTACACTTATGCATTTGTATTCTAACCTCAAGTTGGCCAGGGTCAGTTTCCTCATATCTGTTCCCACATCCCGGGCAAACCCAAATGTATGGTCTGTTTAACTCATCACCCATTTAATACTCCCTGCTTATGCTTTTAAGATAGTTTTTACAGCCTTCCCTTAAAACCTCTGGGGTAACTTTGTCCCGGTAGAATGTGGCTATCTTCTTGTCCTTAAAGTAGAGTTCTAGTAAATCATCTTCGGGGAATTCAATCCTAAATCCATAATCTGTATATTCCTCAATAGCATCATCCCATATTGTCTTTGTTGTCTGTTTCATTACCCCTTACCTCCTTACCCTATTAAGTTCCGGGTGTAGGTTTTCTTTGACACAATCCCGGTTGTTACAGGTTTTAGGTTTATAACTACATTCGGGATATTCAAATGCTTTACCACATTTACATCTAGCTTTGAGCCATTTTGTTATTTCTGTCATTATTTCCCCTTAATTTTTGCTAAAGTCTGTAGATTCTAATAGCTCTATGGGTCTGCCGAAGTGCCAGGCTAACCATAGCTCTTTGAAGGTCATATCCTTGATTTTACCTTTGAATAAAATCATCTTATCTCCTTTCATTTAGGTAATCCGCCTGCTCTGCCTTGTGCGACTCTTATTCGTGCTGTTAGGGATAATGCCCTCTCTAGTTCCTGTTGTTTTCTATCCCGTCTTTGGGCGAGTTTTATCAATTTAATTTTGGTCATAATAATCACTCCTTTGGTAAATTTCACAGCCCGGGCAGTAGTTCTCTTGGCAAAAGATTTTTGGGTTTACCCAGCACCAATCACCTTTATGTTCTACATCTAGGCTAGGATATGTGTGTTCCGGGTATATTCCCTTCCAGCATTTCTCACATATACCGTGGCTTGTGCCTTCCACACCTTTGCCGTCTTTTTCGCCCATATCGGCCCCACAATACATACACTTTATTTTGAGAATGGTTTTACTATTCACTGTTTCTCCTTGTGGTCGGCTGGGGATAGCGATCGGTCAGAGCAATCGCTATATTTCTACTGCTGTGGCTCTCGTATGCTATCCCCATTTCCGTCATATTAACAACCTTTCACCATGATTAAGATGATAACCCCCAAAAGCACAACACCTATAACGATAAGTCTTGTGTTGATGTGTGGGTATGATTTTGTTGCCTTAATCCGCTTTTTAGCTTTATTGGCTCTGTCTATTAGTTTAGCTTCTGTCTCAGCATATCTAGCTTGTCGTTCTAATAACAGGGTTTTAGCCCGTCGTTCTTTAAGGGAATTTGCCCTAGCTTTAGGAGTTGATGGCGTGGGTGTAATCCAGTTTTTTATCTTGTCTATGAGGTCGCCCATTTGTTCCCCTCCGCTTTGGCTAGTGCTTCTCGTAAACCATCAATAGCTCCGAGTGATGGTGACATATCAGGTCCTGACTCTCTGCTTACTTGTTTGGCAGCTTCATACAAATCAGGGGCGAACTTATGTTTGGGGCAATAAACAATTGACGGACAATTCCTATAGCTCGTTATCTTACATCCGCATTCATATACTCTCATAGTTATCTCATAGTTCATTTTATAACCTCCTTTTATCTATGAGTTGATAGGGTCTCATTGGTTACCCCCCTAGAGCATGCTTGCAATTCTGAAGAGTCATAACAATGGTATTTTCTTGACTCATAATATTACCCCATTGCTGAACTCCCTCAATTGATTTATCCTCATAGGCTTGAATCATAGCTTCTTTTGCCATCGCGTGTAGTTTAGTGTGAAATTCTATTTGCTTGTCAAAGTATGCGTCTAACTCTTTCATTCTCTATTCCTCCTTATTAAGTTGATATACTGCCATTACTTAACCTCATTTTGCGTTGCTTCATAAGCCTCGTTTGAGATTTTTAGTAGCTCCCTATCTAGCCACGCTATAAAAGCTGAATCATATCTAGTTTGTCTACGACACCACGGATGGTCTAATAACTTGCGGTGTATATCCTGAGTATGATGGTAGTGTAGAACATTCTTATTTACTGCCATTAGATACCCCCTTATTAAGTATCTTATTCAGTCGGGCTATAGCCTCACGCCCTTGCCTTAGTGTTTCATTGCTTTTAGCCATTAGTTCTTTGTGCGTCATCTCTAATCCCTCCTATAATATACTAGCCTATTTACCTTGATGTTTCTCTATGAGTTTCCACACCTGTTCGGCATAAGGCTCGTCCTCATTTACTACTACATAACGATTGGGCTCCTTTCCGTCATCCATTCGCCCTTGAGCTATACCCAAAAGCATAATATCTAGGTCAGTTTTATCCCTCTTTTTGAGATACAATTCAATGTCATCGTGTTTCAAAACTAGGTATTTGTTTTCTCGCTTAAATTCAGTCATCTCAATTCCTCCTATAATATACCTAACTATGATTATGGGTTACAGTTTGGTGTAATCCCCTTATAGTCCTTACATCTATGACACCACATAAAGCCATTGACTTCTGCGGGCTGTGAACCGCAAAAGATGCAGTAAAATTCTCGTTTCGGGTCTTCTGCCCATTCCCTTAATCTGCGAGCAGTAATAGTATTGCCATCTATATCATAAGTTCCAATAAAGTGTCTATACTCTTCGTGTGCCATTAGATACCCCCTATTTTATCTTGCCCTCACGTTGGGCTATCCTGCGTACCTCGGCTCTGTTGAGGCAATCTCTTGCGTTGCTGAGATTAGTCCTTGCCCTTTTAACCCTTGCCTCGCACCTCTTATAACATTCCTCATAGTCGTGCCTCTCATCATCGCTATAGCCTTGACCACAACAAGAGCATATTCTATCAGCCATCTCTAACCCCCTTTATTTACTTAACCCTAGCAATCGGTAAAACTCTACCCATTCTTCTCTTGTCGCCTTAATACGCCTTGTGATGAAGCCCTTCTCTAAAAAGTCAATGCGAGATTCGTGGGTTACAAGCCACTGTCTAATCTGTTCACCTAGTTTCATTTCGTTCCCCCTTATAACTTGTTGGGTTATTTAATCCTCTTCATCTTCATAGGGCTCTACATATCTCCTTTAGGCTTGATATATTAACTACCGATTTTAGCAATTAAATTCTCTATGTTATAACTGAAGCCATCCACCTCATCATATCGGGTATCTTGGCATTTAGGGCAGTGGACACTTACATTAATGCTCTCCATTTCCAAATCTTCGGTGACCTCATATTCGGCCTCTATCTCTAAAGGTGTGTCGCATTTAGGGCATTTGTAGAGTATACTCTTTGGCATTTTATCCCTCCTTATTATCAGGGGTGAATACTCTTCCACAATCACTACACCTATAGCGTTGTATCTTTTCTCGGTTACGCCAACTAAGGCCAGCCTTAGTGTGGTTTTCTGATTTACATTCAGGGCAAACTATTTTATTCATAAAGATATACTAACATACTAACTAACCCTTGTCAAGTCTTTTTTCAACTATTTTTGAAAATAATTTTAAGGATGATACTAAAGGATAATTAGTCCAAAGTTGAACAGGAGGGGATTAGGCATTCAAGGCATAGATGGCATTGGCAAGGGCTTGCTTGTGTTGAGTCTTAGTAGTATCTCGGTTCCAATTTAGCAAATTGATATATTCTAGTCCTTTTGTTATTAGTTCAGCTTTATGTATTGAGTATGGGTTTATTGCTAAAAGGAAATACTTTGCGTTTCTGCCATAAAGTCCCCATCGGTAAATAGTTTTGATTTTGGGGTTTGAGGATTCTGTTTTATAAATAGAACCACCCCAATTATCGTAGAACACTTGACACAGTCTTTTATCTGTGTTAGTTACCTTGATAGCCAAAGAGCCATTATGCCTTTTTGTTAGAATTATTGAGCCTTCCCCATCAAATACACCAGCAGCATAAGCACACAAAGTTTTATTCCACTCAGGTATTGCGGGCAATTTTTCAACATCCATATTATTATTATATCATTACGGGTCATCTTTGTCAAATACGCTAATATGAATTACCACTTTAAAGGAATTATTTATGTTAAGCCAAACCTTTGACTTGACAAATGCCTTGAAATGTTGTATAAATAACATTATGAAGTTAAAGTGTCCGTTTTGCGGAAGCGTAAAATTAAGGAAGGCTGGTTTTACAATAGACCGGCGTGGTAAAAGACACCAACGGTATGAGTGTAAAAAATGTCGGCGTTTTACAATGAAACCAAAGAAAGGAGGTAAATGATAATGCAAGGTTATTGTGTGAAGTGTCGTGCCAAACAGGAAATCAGGAATCCGCAAGAGGTAACAATGAAAAATGGGAATAAAGCAATAAGGGGAATATGCCCTGTATGTGGAACTAAAATGTTTAGAATAGGAGGTAAGTGATGGAACGCTCAAGAAAGAAAATCACCTATCATGGTCGCACGGGATTTCCTGTGATTCACACAACTAAAGGTGGTCGTAAATATATTATGGTGCGGGCGGCAGATGGTAAAGGAGTTCGCAGATTATATTCCGGTAGTAAATATCGGGGAAATGGCACAATGAAGCGTCTGGTTTTATAAGGAGGTAGTTAATGAGCGTTATTGGAAAGTTCAAAGCAGGGGTCAAGAAGTATATGGCGGAGGCTGACCAGAGGGCTGATAGGCGACTTGCCAAAGCTAAAACACAAGCAGGCAGGGAAAGTGAAAGGGCTAGAATACAGAAAGAACGGCTTCATGCTAAAAGGGAAATAGCTCAGGCTAAGACGGCTCTATTACAAGCAGAAGCCAAGCGAAAGAAGGCTGCTAAAGAGGTTAGGGATTTAGGCGGGGGCAGGTCATTCTCAGGGCTTAGTAACTTCTTGTGGCCTAAAAAGGCTAAAAAGCGGACTACCCGCAGGAAAACGAGAAAGACAGCAACAAGGAGAAGGTGAATAATGCCTAATGATTTCGTTAAAATCCCCAAAACACAGACCTTCAATGGCAAGAGATACACATTAAAGGATTCTTTTGTCAGTAAAGACACCGCTCAGAGATTAAAAGCCCGCTACAAGAACAAGGGCTTTTTGGTGAGGATAGTTCAAAAGGGTGGGGTTATGCACTTGTTAAAGAGATACCATGTTTATATTAGAAAGGGGAGGTAGATTATGAAAAGGGGGATTATGTGCTTAGTTGTAGGCTTTGGTTGGTTTGGGTTTGTAATTTATACTATGATGGGGATACAGGATTACCTTATTGCTGTTATGCTTATTGTTGTAAGTGCGATGGCTGGGGGGTTGATATTAAGGGGAGTCCAACATATATTGCGGAATAGGTGGAAGATAAATGTCTGATAATGAGGAAGACACACAGGTAGCCAAAACTCCTGAGGAATTAGCACAGGAAGCTAGTGCTGTAGCTGCTGGCTTACCGCCAACACCACCTGATCCTAGAGAAGTAGCTGCTAGGTTTAAGGCTGAAAGGGAAGCTAGGCCTAAGTATGAAAAGCAAGATATAAGGGATTTAAGCGAGCCTGAAGACTACAGTAAATATGTGAAATTAACGGACAAAGAGCAGTTTGAAGCACAGGTAGGTCTTGGTTTGATACCTGAAGGTTCGCAATTTGCCCCAGGTTTAGAAGTAACCTATGCCCCTGAAGTGCCGGTAGAGGAACGCAGACTTGAGCCTAGACCTTGGGGTTACTATACCCTTGAGCAAGTGGCTAGGATTGAAGCTGAAAAGGCTGAGATAAAGGTTACTAGGGTAGACATAGATACTGCTTTGGCAAATCTAGTGGAATATAAGGAAGATGGTGGCTACAATTTACAAAGAGCCTTTGCTGAAGGTAGGGGTGCTGATGTTTATGAGGCTAGGGCTTTAGGGATATTTACACCGGAGCAGATAGTTGAAGCCCAATTTGGTGCTATTGAGGCAGGGGCAAAGGCTAGAGAAGTAGCAAAGGTTGAGGCGGCGGTAGCTGGTATAAGAGAAATAGCCCCTGGGGTGATTACTACAAAGGATGGAGTAACCTCTGTTGTTTTAGAGGAAGCACTAAATGTAGGAGTTACTGAGGCTTCCTTAATAGAAGCTGGTTTTGACCCTGCAGGGGTAAGAACAGCAGCAGATTTTGTGGCTACAAATACCCGATTGCCTGATAATCAATGGATGTCCAATGATGTTATTGCCTCAGTAAGAGAACAATCTGAATATGGCTATAATATCTTAATGGGGCAAGGCATAGATGCTTATAACACAGCTATTAGTGATGCTCTAACAGAATTAGAGCCATATAAAAGAACTACAGGCTACCCACCCGAGGAAAGCTATAGACTCAATCCGGCAGTAGCAGCAGGAATAGACAAAACCACACTGTCTTTGCTATTCCCCAAAGAAGCAGTAGAGGATGCTTGGAAGGTGAAAGTTGAGCCTGAGATTGCCCCTGAAGTAGAAGTAAAACCTGTAAGCGGTTTGCCAACTGGTTTAGTTGCTGTCTTGCCTATTATGGGTGCTGTAGCTGTAGCCGAGCCTACGCCCATAGCTGAGATTGTTATTGGTGGTATTATATTAACTGCTGCGGGCATTGCTTTAGCACAAGGCGAGGACATAAAGTGGGGTGCTTTATGGGATGAGATAACAGGAGCTTTCAAAAAGGAAACTGGTAGAGAGCCAACGGCAAAAGAGGTTGAGGAATTAGAAACATCGGCAGCTAGTGTAATACAGATAATACAAGTGCCAGTAGTTGGTATGCCACAAGCAGTAGCAATACAAGCTAGACCTGAAATAATAGAAATCCCACCAACTCCTGCTATCCCTTATGCGATAGAGATTCCTCCTACTCCAGCCATACCTTACACAATAGAGATTCCTCCTACCCCCGCTGTGCCTTATGCAATAGAGGCACCTCCTACTCCCGCTATACCCTATGTAATAGAAATTCCGCCTACACCTGCTGTGCTTGAGCCTTTGTTGCCTCAAATTATAGCAGCACAAGCTCAAGTGGCTGTGGCAGAAAAGGAGCTGGATGACATTTTTGTTATAATCCGCCCGAAGATACTAAAACCAGGTGAGTTTTTACCTGCTACAGTTCCAAAAACAGAAACAGCATTGGTAGCCTTGGATGAGGCAGTTGGTGAAGCCTATGCTAGTGGTGAGATTGATGCTGATGTTTTGAGAGTTTATAGTGATGCAAGGGCAAATCTTCTCACTAAAAAAGGATTACTGGATGCTGCTTCAAAGGCTTATATTGGCGGTATGCACCCAGAATTAGTAGATACTACACAAGAATTAGCTATCTCTGCCCTTTCAATGGCATTGAGTGATATACAGGAACAGGCAAATCAGGCAGCCATAGATGCTTATAATCAAGCTATTACTCAAGGCCTGACACAGACACAAGCTCAACAGGCTGCTCAAACTGCTGCCCAGAATGCCATACAAACAGCTAGTCAAACGGCTATACAACAGGCAATTCAGACTGCCACTCAGCAAGCGGTTCAGACGGCTACTCAAACTATGACAAAGACGGCTGCGAAGGTTGCCACAAAAACATTGACTAAGACAGCTACTCAAACAGCAGTTCAAACGGCAATCAATACAGCAGTAGCCACTGCTGTAGCTACAATGACTCAGACTGCTGTTAGTACTGCTACCGGTATTTATCCTGTTATTCCCTTCCCTAAATTGCCAAAACCTAAACTGGAAAGAGAAAAGGAAGTAGAGCAAGGTAGCATAGCGTGGCGACAAGGGATGTATTGGAAATTTATACCACCACCCTATGATATGGACAAGCCTCTAACACTACCAAGAGGGGTAGCCCCTAGAGGGGCAAGGTTAGGTGGAAGGACACCGCAAGAGACAATACAGATGATAGGCAGAAGCAGGGGAGTGCCGAAAGACATAAGCATAGACTTGGGTATCGTTGACGCTTTTATTACTGCCGGTGGAACTCAAATAACCTTTACTGGTAAAGGATTAGAAACCGATGTGGGTAAAAGGTTGCCAAGCCCCACAAAGGGTATGTCAGTGGATGGGACATATCCCGGTATGCCAGTGTATAATGAGGGAGTTAGACGACCTATAATAAAAAAGAAAAAGCCAAAAAGGAAAGTTAGTAGAGGTGGATATGATTTTAGTGATATATTAGAGGTCAGGGGGGAAATATAATGACAATGCCAGTAAGATATGTCAGGGGACTAGACGGGCAGTTAGTTGCTGTTCCCATGCCAGTATCACCGCCAGAAGAAGTAGAGCCTATCACACCGCTAGAGCCAGAGGGAGAAGTAGAGGCGGAACCCCGGGAAGACGGGTTTAGTGATGTTCTTGATGTTACTGAAGAGGACATAATAGGCACAGAAGGGGTTGCGTTACCGGAAGAGGAAGATAATGAGGACTTGCTCGAAGCACCAGAAGAGGATTTGGGCGGTCTCTTTCCAGGCGTATCAGAAGAACCTGTGGAAGTTCCATCAAAACCTAAAAAGCCGAAAATTAGGCGGACTACAAAGTATTATCCCCTACCACCGACTACATTGGGGGGGATGAGGCAATAAGTTGAAGCGATTATCTAAGGCGATATTACTCAGTCTTGTAGCGTTATTGGTTGCAAGTATGCCTGTTTTGGCTGCTGTAGCTTATAGGGCGGCTTATACCATAGTGGAGTCAGGTGGCACTGCTTATGATATGCTCCCAACATCTGTTTTAGTTGATAATCAGTGGCTGGCTGATAACGGGTTTTTACAAGATGATGCTCTTGATACCCGCATAGAGACATTAGGCGGGCTAATAAAGCCTCATATGGTAGCGACAAATAAAACATTAACCTCTGTGCCTGTTCCCGCTGATAGTCAGACTAATTTATATTTTACCACAGCTAATTCTGATTTATCATCACTAGACATTATCACGGGCTATGATGGGTATATCACAGTAGATGATGATGCTACCCTTGAATTAGGCACTGATTTTGAAATTGAATTGGATGCCTATGTTGATACATCGGATTCTAACTTTACCTTCCCGATGCAGAAAAGGGTAGCCACAAGTATAGCCATAACAGACACAAGCGAGATTTCGGGAATAATATACTTTGACGAGCCAGTTGATGTATCACCTGGGGCTGGTGATGTTGGAGGTTGGACAGACATTGATATAACCGAATATGTGCCAGCTTATGCTACTGGTGCTGTGGTTCATTTATATACCAGTAATCAACCTGAGATTATTGGGGTCAGGATGAATGGGGTTGCTTTAGATATGCGTGGCGATATAGGTGGGCATATATGGGGCTTGGTAGGGATTGATGCTAATGACATATTTGAAGGCTGGATTGAGGCGGTTACTTGCCATATTTATTTAGTCGGGTTTACTGGTTCAGGCGTAACCTACAATGTAGCCCCTGATGATATAAGTATTGGTGCATTAGCTTGGACACCTATAGATTTATCAGCTCTCGCCCCTGATGCCATTGGCGCTATTGTTGCAATAGACAGGACTATCGCAGGTGCTGATGCTTATGGCTTGCGCATGAACGGCTCTGCCGATGCGAGAATAGACACTATATTTGGTGATGGTTGGTTTTATGGGATAATTGGCTGTGATGCCGCACAGGTTATTGAGGGATATGTGGGGGCTGTAACAACAGATTTTTACCTTGTTGGCTATATTACTGAGGATTTTACCTTTAACCTTAATGCTACAGAGACGAGTTTTGTCGGTGGATTTGCCGCTTGGAATCCTATGGATTTATCTAATTATGTCCCTGCTGGCACTACGCATATTATATTTGAGGTAGTTGCCCCTGGGGGTTTAAGCTACGGATTCCAAAGGAATGATAGCGCAGAGAATATAGTCGCCCCTACTCAAACTCATAGCTGGGTAATTGTAGAGTGTGATTCTGATTATATTGTTGAGCATTGGGCTAATAATGCTAACCTTGATGTTTTTATAGTAGGTTACACACAAGGATACATAGATGACCCATACCAAAAAGTAGCTACAGCCACAGGTATAGCCAGTGGAGAATACACAGTAAAGACCTCCCTGAATTCTACATCTTATGATTTTACAGATTATTCCGCAAATACGACAATAGCCGTAAGTATGGGCGGTGGTTTTATTCCTGTCTTCTTACTTGAGGAACAGGAACTAACCGCCCCTGCTACTTCGGTTACATTCTCTAATATAGATACCCTTGTTGCAGATTGGGATACTTATGCCGGGGTTACATCAAGGCACTTGGTGTTAGTGGTTAATGCGGCTACAAGTACTGTTGCCGCTAGAGAAGATATATATTTAAGGTTCAATGGTGACACTGGTAATAATTATAATTATCAAACATTGAGGGGGCTAAACAATGTAGGTAGTGCAACTGTCGCAACAGGGGGTACTTTTTTCTCTGCTGGTCCTATCCCAGGAACAACTTATGCTGATTCATTTGGTGGCTTAACAATTATTTTACCGCATGCCTTTAATACTACTAATCATAAATCAGTTTTAACTATAGGTGGGGCGGTTGAGGATGTGGTTAGAACGGCTACTAGTCGTTGGGCTGATGTAAGTGCAATAGACACTGTGTTGTTATATCTC
>SDBS01001852.1_pt1 | contig 21299 bp, 20 predicted proteins | sample 2277091 | NCBI WGS metagenome assembly SDBS01 (sample SAMN10404972, study PRJNA504765) | marine sediment metagenome | isolation source: marine sediment core GS10_PC15, 163 cmbsf | place: Arctic Ocean: Southern Knipovich Ridge | collected 2010 | reverse complement strand
ACTGAAGGCGAATTTTTGTTGATGAAGTTTGAGATCAAAGATTTCGATACCGTCTCGGACGTACTGGGGTGGATCAAACGGGTGGAAAAATGCTCCGACGGGGAAAACCTGGTGGGAATCGAATTCCTTACACCCGATGCCATTGAAGATGTGTGGCTTGCCGACCAACTTTCGGAGATGATTGATGATCCGCTTGGTTTTTCCGATCGGTTACATCGTCTGGTGTCCCGCTATGTCTTCCGCCGGCAAGTTTCGGATACCGCAGCGGAGAAAATATGAGACTTAATCGGTTTTGCAGATCGGCGGGATGGGTTTCCGTACTTACCGGGGTGGCGATCCTCATCGCGGCCGGCGCCGCCGCGGTGAACGCCGGTCAAACGGACCTCGCCGGCGTGGCGGTCTGGGTAACCAGTACCGCCCGCCTGGATGGAGAAGGCGCCCTGCAAGAATTTTTGTTGGACCGGCTGGGATCCAATGGATTGCAGGAAGTCTGCGAGTTGGAAAGAGTGCGGGCCGCCGGGTCATTTGTGAAGTTGGGTGATGGCGTCGTATTCAACAAGACGAGACTGATCGCCCTGGGCCGGACGCTGGGTTGTCGCTGGGTGGTGTGGGTGAAAGTAGTGGACCGGGGCGTGGATTCCAAAAAGGGACTGTCGATTCCACACTTGTTTATTCGACGCAAAATGGTTTCCCGAATGCTGGTTGATGCACGGATCGTCGATGTATTAACCGGGCAATTGGCGGCCTCCCGCCGTTGGCGCCTGGATAAATCGGGCGCCGGTTCTTACCAGGTTGCCGAGGACGTTCGCCAGGACCCGATTTACAATAACTCCGCCGGGCAGTTTTTTCAGGATGCCCGTCGCCTGGAATGGCAGGCCGCTCGCGGGATCTCGTGTTGGTTTAAGGGACTGGTGGCGCGAATGGAGAATACACCGGTATTGGCAACTGAAGAGAACTTGCTGGACGATGGACCATTTGTTGTTAAGGACAAACCTGATCTCAAGTAAGACAGTTTACGGATCTAGCACACCAGGTGGAATACATTGCCCACAACCGTAGAGCAGCCAGACATTTTTGCGGAAATAGAATCGCTGCCCCTGGGCTTCTTGCATGTCGATAACACCGGCCGCGTCCTCGCCGCCAACCGCTATGGGCAAGCATTATTGGGGTGGCCCGATGAAACCATCGGTACCCTGCCCCATGCCCTGCTTGAATTTATTGACCACCTGAATCGCGATCGCCCGCCGATAGCATGGCAAGTCGGTGTCTCTTTCTCACTCAAGCATGATTGTTGGCGGGAAGCGTGGGTTTGTTCCGACACGGCAAACCCTGCAGGCGGAACGCATTACCGAATCTTCCTTCGTGCAGTTGACCAGCAGCGCAGGCAATACTTTGAATCGTATGCCCGATTGCGCCAGTTGATGCTCATTGGTGAAATTACCGCCGCATTGAACTCCACCCTGGGGCTGGAGGAAACATTTAATGTGATCTTGGTGGGGGTCACCGCCGGTGAGGGCCTGGGGTTCAACCGCGCCTTTTTATTTTTGGCTGAGGATGACAAAGACGAATGGTTGATTGGCCGCACGGCGATTGGGCCGGCCGGACCGGCACAAGCCGGAAAAATCTGGGATGCTCTTTCAGAGCCCGGGACCGGTGGGTTGTTGGATGCGGTTTGCACATATCGCATGGCACTCGATGGCGACGACGCGGAAGTCAATCGTCGAGTGCGGACGGCCCGGATCCCCAGAGGCGGCCCGGATAATGCGTTTGCCGAGGTCATTGAGGGCGCACACGCACGAGTTATTCGCCTCGGCGGCAAAGCTCATGCTGATGTCCAGGCGGTATTCACTTCGCTGGATGCCCATGAACTGGCATGTGCCCCACTCCGATCGCGGGACCGGGTTGTCGGGCTTTTGCTGGCCGACCATCGGATTACCGGGGAGCCGATTACCCCGGACTCTCTGCGCGGTCTGGGATTGCTGGCCGCCCAGGCGGGATTCGCGGTAGAACGGGCCGCATTGGCCGATAAGTTGGAGCAACAAATGGTGGAGGTGCGGCAAGCACATCAGAAAATCGCCGGAATCCAGGAGATTGTTGCACGGATGGAGCGCTTTTCAGTCGTCGGCGAAATTACCGCCGAGGTTGCCCACCAAATCCGCAATCCGCTGACAATTATCGGTGGGTTCGCCCGAAATTTATTATCATCCAAGAAACCGGAGGATCAGGAATACCGTGGTCTGAGCGTCATTTGCAAGCAGGCGGACCGGGTTTGTGAGATATTGGAGCGCGTTATTTCCATTGACGGCTGGGAAGGCCGGCCGCACCAGACCTTCGAACTGGAACCAGTGCTCTGGCAAACATTAGCGGTGATGGAAATCCGGTTCGCCAGCCGGCAGGTCAGTTGGTCGTTTCACCCCGAACTGGCCGGTTTTGCATTGACGGGCCGTCCCGATGCGCTGCGTTTTGCATTGTTTGAGGTGTTTTCCGGGATGCTGGAACACCTTAAGTCCGGGACTAAGGTAATCGTTCGAGCTTCCAATGCCGGTGGCGGCGCGCGAGTGGTGATTAGCCCGCGGGCGGCCGACAAAGATAGTGTTGACTTTAAGCAGACGGTTGCCGGCATCTTTCAGGGTCGCTGGGGGACCGGGCCGACGCAACGTAACCTGGCGCTGGAATACTTAAGCGAGCACCACGCGGCGCTAGGCATGGAAAAGGTCGATGGCCGGCCGAGTCTGGTAATCGATTTTGAAGTGGTCAAGGGGGAATTAGAATGAAAACGGTCTTGATTGCCGATGATGAGACCGCCTTGCTGGAATTGTATAATGCGGAATTCCGCCGGGCGGGGTACGAGGTGAAAACAGCCCGGCATGCGCGCGACGCACTCAACATCGTCAAAAGCCAGCCGATCGACTGCGTGGTTATGGATATTCGCATGCCGGGAGAGAATGGTCTGGAGGCGGTCAGTGAAATCCGCCGCATTCATCGCGAATTGCCGATTATCCTAAACACCGCCTATGATTCTTATAAAAACGACTTTCATTCATGGTTGGCCGATGCGTACGTGGTTAAATCCCCCGATGTAACTGAATTAATTAATACCGTTGACCGGGTTTTGGGGGGTGGCGTTGGTTCCTGATCAACGCGAGAGCGACCATTCCGTCGATGACCTGAGCGGGTTGATCAAAGCCGTGGCCGATTACGGTGAACAGGCCCGGCTGCTGGCGCTTAACCTCGCGGTGGCCGCCCCGAAAATGAAGTCGTCGGGGTTCAATCGGCGGAAACTGGACGACGATTTATTCGCCATGGTCACCCGAATGAGCACGGTGGCCCGTCAGGTGGCGGAAATCGCGAATGCCGCCGAGAAAGGTTTTAATGCCCAAAACTTCACGGACAGTGACCGGTTGCTTCGTCTATTGCTGGAGAAGGGGGTATTCAACGCCGACGTCGTTTCCCATCTGGAACGGAGTCTGCAGGAGGCGCTGGCTCTGGTACAGCAGATTGCCGACTATGTCGGCGCGCAATTGCCCTGTTCTCCTCGTAGCGAACCATCATAGCGCCGAGAGCTTACGCCGCCTCGAGACCCGGCTTTCCGGTGGACCACCTTTATACTGCATCTGATCCCGATAGTCCGATAATGGCCCAAATACTGTGGGCCGATTCCGATAATAGTGAAAATATTTCGGGAGTAACCGAGATATAGTAATATAGACGGGGGGGTACCGCCCCGTGCGCAAACGGGAGACAAACATATTGGTTGCCGGGAATGAGACATCAATGCCGGGCTTGGCGAAGGTCGGCAGAGGCATGACCCTGGTGGCTGTTATGGTTAATCGATCGTAGCGGGAAGGTAGTGGAATGGCCGGCGAAACCATATCTGCAGAGAAACAAGAAACGGCAGTGGTCAAAGTCAGTATCTCCAGTGACAAGCTGACTGCGTTTATCGAGATTTCCTCCGACCCGCCGCCACAGCTTCCGTTCGAACCGGAGGTCATTTTCACGGCCCTCCGCAACGCCTGCGTCGTTCATGGTGTCGATGAAGATGCCGTCCGCCAGGCCGCCTTGGACGGCAAACTAGATGAAAAGATCCCGGTTGCCGCCGGCACACCGCCGAAAGCAGGCGATGACGCCCGGATAGAATTCAAGGTAGATTTGGAATCCAGCCGGACCCCCAAGGTCGGCGATGATGGCCGCATCGACTACAAGAATATCGATTTCCTGCGCAATGCCCCGGCCGGAGCGGTCCTTGCCGTCAAACACCCGCGGATGGAGGGCGTGCCGGGAATGGACGTCCGGGGCAAAGAAGTCTCCGCGATGAAGGGCAAGGACAAGAGCCTGCCGATGGGCAGCAATACATACGCATCGAAGGACAAGTTACAGCTTTTGGCCAAGACCGACGGTTCGATCGTTTACGCGGGTAAACGGATTAATATCCAGCCAATCAGCACAATTTCCGGCAATATTTCGGTGGAAACAGGTAATATTGATGCCATCGGCTCCTTGAAAGTACGCGGTGAAATCAATGCCGGATATATCGTCAAAGTGGGCGGTGACCTGGAAATCGGCGGGAATGTGATGGATGCCATTATCGAATGCGGTGGCAACGTCATGGTCAAGGGCGGTTTTATCGGCCGGGGCAAGGGCCGCATTGTCGCGAAGGGGAATGTTACTGTTCGCTATGTGGAGAACCAGACAATCGTCGCCAACGGCGATATTATTATCGGCGGTGAGGCCATGAACGCCCGGCTGATGTCGGGAAATGCCGTTTACTTCAAAGGCGGCAAAAGCAAGCTGGTTGGGGGAGAGACTACCGCGCGCAATTTGATCTGGGTGCGGGATATCGGCAATGAAACCGGCACCATCACCGTTGCCCGCGTCGGCTATGACCCCAAGTTGATGGGTGAGTATAATCAGACCAAGCAGGAGATCGAACGCCTGGAGACCGACCTTTCACGGGTGAAGGAAGGGCTTTTGGTGCTGATCAAATTAGAAATGGACGGCAAGCTCCCGGACGCCAAAAAACCCATTTTGGAAAAATTAAAACAGTTTCAGGGCTCGGCGCCGGGGCAAATTGAGGGCCACCAAAAAAAGATGGCCGAGTTGCAAAAGAAAATTGAAGAAAATTCCCAGGCCAAGATCGCGGTCGAGGGCAAGGCCTATGCCGGGGCGAAGTTTTACTTTGGCCTGGTGTATAACGAACTGCAACGTCTTGAGGAACGCCGCATTTACGGTATCGAGTACGGCAAGGTCCTGGGCTCGAATTTTGACCGGGCCAAACTCAAGATCGACTCATAATAGGGAGCCGATCTCCGAACAATCTTTTCAATCGCAAATTCCGTCGCCTCAATCAGAACCATTCCCGGGTAAGGGCCAGTGCGCCGATGATCCCGATGATGGTGCTTGCTCCCGCTGCAAACAACCAACGCCGGAAATTGGTGCGGAATATTGGTACGTAATACAAAGGCGAACGCACCGCTTTTTTGTTCAGGGTTCCCGCTAGAAAACTTTCGAGGATCCGCTTGATCTCGACACGCAGGACCGCGGCGGCGGCTTCAGCGAATTCAACCGACGCGCGGGCCGGCGCCCCCAGATACCCCAGTCCCGGCCCGGTTTTCCAAGGACTGTCCGGCCGCAGCCGCGAGCGGGGAATCAGGGCGGGAGCAAGGCGTTTGTATACCCCGTCAACCAGGTGCGGTCGGCGCCATAGCATCATTGAAGTCTCCCACCAGCCGGCGTGATAATCCATCGACAACATTTTCCGGTCATCCTCGGAAAACGAAGTACCCATCCGGGTGGCAATTGCTTCTACATGCCGGCCCAGCAGGAAATCGACAATAATCCGCGAGGTCAGGGAGATCATCTGCACGCCTTGTTTCCGTGAAACAATGGCCGCGGCTTCCTCCAGCGCAACAAAATGACGGGGGCCCCCATGCGCCGAAGCGACGATAATTCGCCGAAAACCATGCCGGGCCAGCGAACGGCCATAGTCGGCAACCGCATCGCGGATTACCCTCTGCCGTGTCCATAGCGAGCCGCCGGGGCGGTAAACATGTGTACCGAGGTAAAGCACGGGGATCTTAATCACTGTCGCCGAGGGATCGATGCCGCCAATCAATTCGGCGACTTCCTCAGCAACAAAATCGGCGTTGAAGGCATCGACGCCGAAGGGGAGGTGCGGGCCGTGCTCTTCCAGCGGGCCGATGGGTAATAAAACCACCGCCCGTTGTTTGTCGATATTCTCCAACTGGGGGATGGACAATTCCTCATACGGCAGATATGCCGGTTTTTTCTCCGGCCTCATTTCCGATTCATCCGGTTTATTGTCATTTTCCATAATCGCTGGCCTGATAAACCACCAGACGATATCCTCAACGGGCGTTTTATATTCTGGCCTGTTAACATACATCCAATTCCCCTCTTAGGAAAGACTTGCCGTCGGCACGGGCATGATTTTCCGGATATTTTCGACTGCCGATTGAATGCCTCACTGGAGGCGTCTCATTTCCGGTGATAATTCTCACTAGAGCAAAATTAAATGCAGGATTCACGATATGTAATAATCCTTACTGACAATGCTTTAAGGGCATTACTTAAAGTGGGGAGTTATGGTCGTTTGGCCGAGCGGCACTCTGTCTTGCCTTTATTCGAGTCGGCGGGGAATTTCGGCATATCCGTTGCAATACAAATCGCCGGGAAAGGATAATTATGCTTAAGGGAATCTATGACGCCGCCTCGGGAATGCTGCCGCAGATAGTCCGGCAGGATGTGACAGCCAATAATCTGGCTAATGCCAACACGACCGGTTTCAAGCGGGAGCTGGTGATTGCGCAGGAATTATCCAAAACCCAGCAAAAGCCCGGGAGCAAACAAGCTGACTGGGAGAACCTGCAAATCGCCGAAATCGCCATTGACTTTTCACCGGGTCAAATCGAGACAACCGGCAACGACCTTCACCTGGCCATTGATGGCGACGCCTTTTTCGTTGTTTCAACACCCAACGGTGAGATGTACACGCGGGCCGGGAATTTCGCCCTTTCCAATGAGGGCAAACTGGTTACGCCCGATGGATATCCGGTCCTCGCTGAAAACGGTGAAATCTCGATTGAGGGTGGCGAATTTATTGTGGATGACCAAGGCCGCTTGGAGGTGGATGGAAAATCAATCGGGACGCTGCAACTGGTCACTTTCGCCCAGCCATACCCATTACAACGGACCGGCCCCGGGTTATTCGGGCGGGTCGCCGGTGCTCCGACGCCGGACCGCGCCGAGGAGTTTACCATCCACCAGGGTACACTGGAGAGGTCGAATATTAATATCATCTCGGAGATGGTGAATATGATTGAAAGTTACCGCAACTTCGAGACCGCACAGCGAATGGTGCAAATACAGGATGAATCACTGGAGAAAGCAATTAACCAGCTCGGAGTAGTCCGTTAACGCTAACGGCTGGATACTGCGAGCCAAAGGGGAGTAAGAACAATGATCAGGGCGTTGCGCACCGGGGCATCAGGGATGACCGCCCAGCAGTTGAATGTGGACACAATTGCCAATAACCTGTCCAATATCAACACCACCGGCTTCAAGCGAAGCAAGGTCGAGTTCCAGGATGTCCTGTACCAGAATATCCGTCGCGCGGGGACCCGCGCCTCCGGGGAAAGTATTGTACCGGTCAATCTGGAAATCGGGTATGGCACCAAACCGATCTCCACGTCGCGAATCTTTTCCGAGGGCAGTCTGAACCCGACCGACCAGCCATTGGATCTGGCGATTACCGGTGATGGTTTTTTCCAGATCACCATGCCTGATGGGTCCACCGGGTATACCCGCGACGGTTCGTTGAAGCTCTCCTCTGACGGCCGGTTGGTGACCAATGATGGCTTTTTCCTGATGCCGGACCTGACGATCCCACAGGATGCGGAGAGTATTTCCGTCGGTTTGGATGGTACAGTGCAGGTCTATCAGCCCGGCCAGGCCGAACCGCAGGACATCGGACAAATCGAATTGGCCAAATTCCTCAATCCGGGTGGGCTAAACGCCATCGGGCATAATCTTTTCAAGATGACCGTGGCCTCCGGCGACCCGATTCTCGGCAATCCCTCGGAGGGGGGGTTTGGTGAAATTTCCCAGGGATACCTGGAGATGTCCAACGTGGAGGTTGTCGAGGAGATGGTCAACATGATCATCGCGCAACGGGCGTATGAGATCAATTCCAAGGCCATTCAGACAGCCGACGATATGGCCTCGCTGGCCAATAACCTGAAGCGATGAACACTGATATGCGCAGCATTATTCGAATTCTGATAGCGATATTCCTGCTGCTCGTCGCGGGTCCCGTCGTGGCCCAGGCCGGCGTGCAGGAGAAAATCGAGCAGGTCTGTCGGGAATATATCCTGTCACAAACGCAGTGGGAACCTGATGATGTAGAGATCGAGTTCCGGCGCTTTATCCGGCCCAAGATCAACTGGACCGGGGTCGCTCTGCGCGTGAACCATCCCCGCAATGCTGATTTGTGCGGCATGGTGACATTAAAAGTGACCGTAGTGAAAGGCGGTCAGGAGCTTCGCAGGTTCCCGGTACCGGTCGATATCACTCTATTCGATGATGTGGTGGTCACCACCCGGCGGCTGAAGCGAAAAGATGTTATTACCGACGGGGACGTAGTAATCGAGCGCCGGGATATTAATTTAAGAAAAGACCGGCCGTTTACCGCGTTGAAGGAGGTCGTCGGTTGGCGGGTGCGGCGTTCGCTTGCCGATGGTGCGGTGCTGACGCAGACCGCCATCGAAGAAAACCCGCTGGTTCTGCGCGGCGAGAAAGTCACCCTCCGGTACCAGACCGCCAACTTGTTGCTGACTGCAATTGGTGAGGCGATCGAGGATGGCTGGAAAGGCCGCCCGATTCGGGTGAAGAACCTTTCCTCCAAGAAACTTATTACCGGTGTCCCGGTGGATGACGGCATAGTCGATGTCCTGTGCCCGAACTAGGGGAGATAAAAAGAGGCGACGATGAAAAAAACTCTTTTAGCCGGGTTGCTGGTTGCGGTCCTTGCCGCGGGCAGCGCCGCTCAGCAATACGGCCATACGGCATCTTTATTTACCGATATGAAGGCGTGCCGCACGGGGGACATCCTCACCGTATTGATCGTGGAAAAGACCTCGGCTTCAAACGCCACGCGCACCGAGATCGCCAAGGACAGCAAGTTCGGCTTGGATGCCGGGCCGGGTTTCGGCGCTTTTCCCTTCCGGGAGATTCCCATTTTCGGGGCCGATGGAACCTCCAAGAGCGAATCGGCGAACGAGGGCAAAACCGCGCGCTCCGGGTCGATTACCTCACAGATGGCGGTGCGGGTCGTCGGCGTTCAGCCCAATGGCGATTTGGTCATTGAAGGCACGCGGGTGTTGGGGATCAACAACGACAAGGAAATGCTGGTCTTGACCGGAATTGTCCGGCCCCAGGACATTTCCCCACAGAATACGGTTTATTCCTATCAGATCGCCGATGCCCAGATCACCTATCGGGGAAAGGGTATCGCGGCCAATGGAGGCAGGCCGGGCTGGATCATGCGGTTCCTGAATTGGTTGTTCTAATGTAGTCTTCAAACCTCCGTGAAAATGACGATGAAAAAACATTTGCGTTTAAAAATGCACAGACTAACCGCCCACCCCGTGAGGATCTGGTTGTTGGCGATATTGTTGTTTTCGGCGTCACTTCCGATCAAGTCTGTATCGGCTGCGGTGCGCCTGAAAGATATCGCGGACTTTGCCGGGCAGGCCGATGTGCGGCTGTTTGGGTACGGCCTAGTCGTGGGGCTTAACGGGACCGGTGACGGCGCGGGGACACAGTTTACCGTCCAGTCACTGGCCAGCATGTTGACCCGGCTGGGGGTTACGGTAACCCCGGCACAAATCAAGGTGAAAAATGTTGCGGCGGTGATGGTCACCTCGACATGCACGCCCGAGATGAAAGCCGGCTCGCATTTTGATGTGATGGTCAGTTCAATGGGTGATGCCAAGTCGTTGGAGGGCGGCGTATTGCTGGTGACCCCGCTTAACGGGCTCGATGGCCGCTTGTTCGGCTATGCCCAGGGCCCGGTCTCCACCGGAGGGTTTAACGTCGAGGCCGGCGGCGGCACCAAAGTTTCCAAGAATTACACCCTGGTTGGTCGGGTTCCCGGCGGGGGGGTGTTGGAAACGGAATTAATGCAATTCGAACCGCTGGATGGGAAAATCCGCATCGTCCTGCGCAACCCGGACTATACGACTGCCCGGCGCGTGGCGGATGTGATTAATAATACCTATTATGATGCCGCCGTACCGATTGACCGGGCCTTGATCACGGTGGAGATCCCGCCGGAATTCGATACCCCGGGTGGAAAAGTGAGTTTTATTGCCTCGCTGGAACCACTCACGCTGACCCCGGATATGGCAGCGCGCGTGGTGATTAATGAGAAAACGGGTACCATCGTGGCCGGAGAATTCGTGACCATCGCCCCGGTGGCGCTGGCGCACGGCGCCATTACCATTCAAATCAGCGCCCGGCCGATTATCTCACAACCGGCACCTTTTTCCAAGGGCGAGACCGTGGTCCAAACCCAGGCCAATATCGAAGTGAGCGAAACCGAAGCTAACGTAATCTACATGCGGGAATCGACGAACATCCATGAGGTTGCCCAGGCGCTCAACAGTATCGGGGCGACGCCGCGTGATATTATCTCGATTTTCCAGGCCTTGAAAAAAGCCGGGGCGTTACGCGGGGAACTGATCATTATCTAGGCCGTTGCCGAAATGAGACACTGATGAGTGATCCACTATCCGCAATTATGCCGCTGACCGGACCGACCGCAGCGATCGATTATCGGCAGACGGACCGCCTGCAAAAGTCAGGAACCGGTGTCGAGCAGGACGCCCGCGAGATCAAACTGCGCAAGGCGGTGCAGGATTTCGAATCGTTGTTTATGTACAAACTTATTAAAAGCATGCGGTCCACGGTACCGAAAAGCGAGGATCCCGGGTTCGGCATGGAAACCATGCGCGATATCACCGACGAGCAGTTGGCCGTCTATCTCGCCCGCCAGGGGGGGATCGGATTGGGCGAGATGATGTATCAATCGCTCAAACAGCGGGGCAAACAAGCCGAAGATCATGATAAAGGCGCCGGCCCCCTTGGACCGGCGGCTGCTGAACAGGCGGCCATGCCGCTTAATGCCGGGGAAACGGCCCGGCCGATCCGACAGCTTGGCAAGACCGAAGACGGCGCCTCGGGCCGCGATGCCTCGGAGGCCGGGATTGGAATTGAGCGGTAATTGTATGGTGGTTTATATGAGGGGTTTACAGGTCGATAATAAGCAAGGGAACCGTCGCACCGGAAGGCAAAGATGCTCACATCAATAGAAAATGCAAAGGCGCCGACGAATGAATTGTCGGTTGACCAAATCACACTCAAATTGAGCAAGGTGGTGGCCCGGGAAGTCGAACACCTGGACTCGCTTTTGCAACTGCTGACCGACCAGCAACGGTTCCTGGTGGAGAAAAATGTTGCCGCAGTCGAGGAAAACGTGCAAAAGCAGGAGCAGGCAATATCTTACTCGCGGGAACTGGAGGCCGAACGGCAGCGCCTGCTCGGTCGGCTGGCCGAACGTGTCGACGGCAATCCCCGGGAATTGACTTTGTCCAAATTGACCGATGTCCTGTCCGGGACGTATGCCACGCGGCTGAAGAAAATGCAGCAAACAATGCTATCGATCACGGGCAATATTCAACACGTACGCCAACAGAATGAAATGTTGATCAACCGATCACTAATGCATATCAGGGAAACGATGCGGCTTCTGGCCGGCAGCCAGGCGACCGCACCGGAGTATGCACCCCGGACGACAACGAAAAATAATGCGGCCCTGGTCAACCGCGTTGGATAATATACCAAGGAAGGAATGCCATGTCGTTTTCATTGTTTGGAGGGCTGGAGGCCGGCAAGCGGGCACTCCTCTCGCAACAGTATAACCTGACTACTATCGGCCATAATATCGCCAATGTTAATACGCCGGGTTATTCCCGCCAGCAGGTATTAATGGAAACAACGTTGCCGTTTGACAGCCTCAACGGGAAATATGGCACCGGAGTGAACATCGCCACCGTACGGCAAATCCGCGACCTGTTCCTGACGGCCCAGTACCGCGAGGAAAACGGGGAGCTGGGACATTGGAGCGCCATGGATCGGGCCATGTCCCAGGTGGAAAATATTTTTATGGAGCCGAACGAAAACCAACTCAATGATCTATTGAATAATTTCTTCAACGCCTGGCAAAACCTGACCACCGCCGCCGATTCGCAGACTGCGCGTTCGTCCATCCGGGAGCAGGCCATGCTGTTGATCAACGGCCTGCAACAGGCGGCGCGGCGGTTGACTGCGGTAATTAACAATCTCGATGATGATGTGGCCGCACGCATCAATGAACTTAATCTGATGGGCGCTCAGATTTCCGATATCAATCGGGAGATTGCCTTTTCCGAATTGGACGGTCACACATCCAATGATCTTCGTGACCGCCGCGATTATCTGATCGACCAGCTGTCCTTCAAGGTGAATGTGACCCAAATCGAGGAGTCAACCGGTGCGGTGCGGGTCTTTATCGGGCAGATGGAATTTATCGGCAGCGGTCACTATTTGGCTCTGGGGACGGAAATTGAGGTCCGGCAAACCACTACGGTCCAACAGATTGTCTGGAAGGGCACCGGTACCCGCCTGGGGCGGATCGGCGGTGAACTGGCGGCGCTGATTGAGGCCCGAGATGAGATTCTGCCTGGCTATATCGACCGGCTGGACACGCTGGCGGCCGCGCTAGTGACCGAAGTTAATGCTATCCACCGGACAGGGTATGGGTCGAACAATCGGACCGGGATAAATTTCTTTAATCCAAATGGTTTGACCGCCGCGACGATTGATTTTTCCCAGGAAGTCAAGGACGGTCTGGCCAATATCGCCGCTTCCTCGGCGATCGACAGTCCGGGCAACAATGAAATCGCCCTGGCCATTGCCCAGTTGAAATCGGCCCCGGTCCTGGAGAATAGCACCTCTACCTTAAGCGAGTATTATTACTCGTTGATCGGGTTTATCGGCACGCGGGCCAACCAGGCCGCCGACACCAAGGAGAATTTCGACCTGGTCCTCGAGCAGTTGGAGTTTTCGCGGCAATCGATCCAGGGAGTGTCGCTGGATGAGGAGATGGCCAATATAATTCGTGCCCAGCATGCCTATGACGCAGCGGCCAGAGTCATTATGACTATCGACCACGCCATCGGTACCATCGTCAACGAACTCGGGGTCGGCGGCCGGTAACGGCCGAAATCCGTGCGGTAAAGAGTTCTTGTCATCCATCCGATAGTATTACTGGGGCGTTAATCCAAAACGCCCAATAATCGCCACGGAGGGTGGATGCTCATTCTGACAAGGAAGTTGGGGGAAAGCATCACTATCGGTGACAATATTAAGGTCACCGTGTTGGGCATATACGGGCGGCAGGTGCGCCTGGGGATTGATGCTCCGGCCCATATCATCGTTCATCGGGAAGAAGTCTATCTCAAGATACAAGAAGAAAACCGCAAGGCGTCGCGGACAATCAAGGAGGACTTGCTTTCGATTGCGCGTTTGATCAAGGGCAAGGTTAAACTTGGCCCGCAAGCGAACCGGGAGCACACCGAATTACGGTATCGGACAATTCCCTCTCCCCGCAAAGGCGGGTCGCGAAACTATCGCCCGCGGAGATAAATTATATGTTGAGTCGGCCTGAAAAACAAGGGCAACCCGGATTGAGCGACCCCCGGCTTGAATTCGCCCGGCTGGTCAGCGAACGGGACAAACCCCCGGCACGGGAGGAGAATCTGTCCGACGGCCCGCCCCCGGCCGTCGATGCCGACTTTTGTTTCGATGAGGAGTCACAATAGTGCGCATCACGCAACAAATGATGATCGGCCGGGTGACCCGGAACCTTTCGAGGAATATCTCGCGGCTGATGGATTTGCAGACCAGGCTATCCTCGACTCGCCGGATCAACAAACCGTCCGACGATCCGATCGGAGTAACCCGCGATTTGTCATACCGCTCCCAGATCTCTGATATCGAGCAGTACCAGCGCAATATATCATGGGCCAAATCCTCGTTGAGTATGGCCGAACAGGCGTTAGGTTCAATTGCGGGGTTTGTCCATCAGGCCCGGGAACTGGCGGTTGCGCTGGCCAATGATACTTTTGATGCAAGCGCGCGCGCCAGCGCAGCACGGGAAGTCGACTCCATCTTCGCACGGATGTTGGAGGTAAGCAACAGCAAAATCGAGGACCGTTATATCTTCGCCGGCCATAAAACACGTACCGCGGCTTTCAGTGCCTCGTCCACCGGGGTTGTCTACCAGGGAGACCAGGGGAGAATCAATATTGAAATTGCCGCCGGTTCCCTCATCGGGGCCAACCAGATCGGGTCGGAGGTCATGATCACATCATTGATTACGTTGGGTGATGGCTTTGATCTTAACCCGGCGGTGACGCGCGACCGAGTGCTGGTCGAACTGAATGCGGGTACGGGCGTGGATTTGGGCGTTCCGGCCAACGGACAATTTGAGATAATCGACAATAACACGGGAACCACGGTAACTGTTGATATCTCGGCGGAAACCACGGTCGGCGATGTGATCGACAAAATTAATGCCGACTTGGCTGCCGCGGGGATCACCGACTTGCAGGCGTCAGTTTCACCGGTGGGGAATGCCCTCCGGCTGACCCCGACCACCAACGGGATCATTACCGATCAGACAAAACTGGGCAATTTGAACAGCGGTATCGGAGTGGAGTTGGTCCCCGGGACGTTTCGGGTGACCGACGGCGGCGCTATCGACGTGACTATTGACGTCTCCGGCGCCGTTACCGTGGGCGATTTACGAACGGCTTTTAACACCCAAATTGCCGCGGCCGGAATAGCCGGAGTCCAGATGACCATCAACGCGGGGAACACCGGCCTGACGATCACCGATGCTAATCCCCTGGCACTGAGAATTGAGGATTTCGATGCTCAGAGCACCGCCCACGATTTGAGTATCACCGGCAGTGTCGGCAGCCAATTGGATGGTGGGGACCTCACACCGCAGGCGGACTATTCGGTATCGGAAGTCGCCGGCGGCGGGGTGGCCGCCGACCTGGGCCTTCTTGGTTATTTTCATGTGACATTTGACGGTACCGACCTTGATCCAACCCTGACGCTGGCAACGCCGGTGGCCGACTTGAACGACACCCTGGGTATCAATCTGGGGCGGGTCCGAATCGCTCAGGGTGATTCAGTAAGAGTAGTCGACCTTTCGACAGCGTTAACCATCGGGGATGTTATTGACGCCTTGAACACTTCAGGCATGTCGATCACCGCTTCGCTTAACACCCAGGGCACCGGTATTCAGGTGGTATCGACGGTTGCCGACCGGACATTAATGATCACGTCCGACGATGATTCGGGCTCGGCGAAGAACCTGGGCATTTGGGGTTCCCCCGACGTATTCGGCAGTACCCTGCTGCTGATCGACGCGCTCGATGCTAATGATCAGAAATCCATTGGAGGTTTGATCGGCGCGCTGGAGTCAGCGGCCAACCGGCTGTTGGAGCAGCGCGCTTCCGTGGGCGCAAAGGTAATTCGTCTGGAAACGACCGATGACCGGCTGACAGAGTTGAATTTGTCGGTTTTGCGGCTGCTTTCGGAAGTGGAAGACGCCGATATTCTTAAAGTGACCACTGATCTGGCCAGCCAGCAGAATGTGTATCAGGCAGCGCTCAATGCGGCCGCACGCATCATCGCCCCATCATTGGTCGACTTTATGCGTTGAGGGAAATACGACATTGACTAGTAAAACCGCACCGGCAAAAGAAAAGCCGCCGACCCACGGCCGCGCCGGAGAGGATCAGCCCGTGGCCGAAAAGCAGGTACATATCAAGACCATGCGTTTCGGGGAGATGACCATCGATGCGAAGCTGATAATCACCGTGCCCAAGGGGCTGTTGGGGTTTGAAAGTTCCCATCGTTATGTAATCATCGAAACTCCGGACAGCGAACCGTTCAAATGGTTCCAATCGTTGGACGACCCGGCGTTGGCTTTTGTAATCGTTAATCCAATGGTGTTTTTTGCCGATTACCGCATTGATGTTGACCCTCGTGAGCTCAAAGAATTGAGCATCGCCGACCGTGCGTCGGTGATGACATATGTGATTGTCTCGGTGCCCGACGGCGATCTGTCACGGATGAGCGTCAACTTGCAGGGACCGATTATTATCTGTACGGAGAACAACCGGGCCAAACAACTGGTGATGGTCAGCGGGCCCTATTCAACCGCCCATTCCTTGGTGGTGGAGATCGGGAATACAGCGGGGCGATCGGTACCGGAATCAAAGACCGAGGCCTCGCCCGGGTAAAAACCAATCGACGTCAGCGCGTGACGGCAACAACGGCCGAATATCTAGAAAAACACCACGGTCCGACCTTTAGGCAACCACGCAGATTAAATTGGAATAAATTCGCGTTGCAGGGAAGCAGGCGATGACTACCACACAATGCTCCGTTGATCGGGAAGAAATTGCCCGTTATCGCATTCTCGTTCGGGACCATCCGAATTCATCATCTCATTTGAAGGAAGCGGTTGAATATTTCATTACCGCGGGGCTGCCCCATGAGGCATGCGGGCCCCTGAAGAAGCTGATCGAGCTGGAACCGGAGGATATCTCATTACGGTTGCTGCGGGGTGCGGTTTTTGTCGAGTTGGGAGACGTCGAAGAAGCCGAAAAAACATTTATCGAATCGACGCTACTGGCCCCGCAATCGACAGCCGGGTATCATAATCTCGGCGTGCTATATTGTGCCACCGGTCAGGTGGAGAAAGCCGAGGAACAGTTCGATGCCATTTTGCGGATTGAACCGTACAATCCCGAAGCGCTTAACGACCTGGCCGTCCTGTACGCGTCGACCGAACGTCCGGAACAGGCGCAAGCCGCCTATGAGCGGTGCTTAACCGGTGCTCCCGGGTATCAAAAAGGCCGGGATAATGCCTTGCATTTTGCTTTTTCCACGGGCCGTTTTGCGGTGGGGGCAAAATGGGTGTCCCGGCTGTTGGTCGAAAATTCCGGTGATCCCGATCTTGTCGAGTGGCGGGAAAAATTTGCTTTGGCTCGACGGAAAATTCTGGTGGACGGTGATAACTCAGGCCGATCGCCATCGGGCGGGCGCCGGACCGCGGAGGAATTGGTCGCTCTACCCGACGAGGGCAAGGTATCGGTTATTATTCCGTCGTATAACGCGGAAAAGTTATTGCCGGCGACAATTGATAGTATTCTTGCCCAGTCATACTCTCCGGTAGAAATCATTGTTGTCGATGACGGGTCGTCGGATGATACCGCGGCGGCGGTGGAAACGTTTGGAAATCGAGTGACCTGCATCGGCCGCGTGCACGAGGGCTGGGCAATCGCGGCAAACGAAGGCATCCAGCAATCACGAGGGCAGTGGGTGTTGGTGGTTAACCCCGGGGACGTTCTTCACCCGAAAGCGATTGAAAAACATGTCGACTTTCTTAGCGAACACCCGGAATGCGATACTGTCTACCCGGCCGATGCTCGAAATATCGCGGATGATGAATCCTCCGGACCGCCATCCCCCGATTATGGCGATAAAAAGCCCGCCGTGCTTCCGCTTTTCCGGCGGCAGGCCTTTGCGCGTATCGGTTTTTTCGATGAGACCGCCGAGGATGATGACGGTTTTTGGGCCTGTGATATGATGAATGCCGGTGTTATACGGTTGGGTGCCTCAGGCAGGATTGAAGGTCCCCTATACATCAGTCGAGCCGCGAGGGAAGTGGCGGCCGAAGATGATGTGTATCGTATGGAGGTGCATCGGCGATGGTTGGCTGCAATTGATTTATCCGGGCAACGTCCCGTAACCACGAAAGCTCCGGCGACCCGGACAGTTTCCAAAACAGGGTTGAAGTTGCTGATGATTGGGGCGGACGATCCGGGCGGGATGTTTTCATCATTCGCGACGGCCTTGAACAACTATACGCCTCATCAATGTCGGGTCCTTGTGCATCAGACCCGCCTCGCGGTTGATCCGCAGGTTGTTATGACACTTCCAGACAGGGCGGACGATGTCGGCGGATTTGAACAACGTCTCCGGGAACTTGTAAATGAAGCCGATTGGTTGATCTTTGCCGCCGGACTCGGCCCGGGCGCGGCGCGGCGCGACTGCCGGTTGGAGGATACCGAGGAATTGCCGTTCGGCCCGCTGGATTGGCGGACATACACCAGCCGGAAAAAATGCGCCGTATTCTTATGCAGTTCGCCGTCGGTGCGGGGGAATTATCACTGGTATTACCAACGGTTTGTCGACCGTGGCTGGCCGGTGATGACCGCCTCGCTCGATATTTATCGGCATGTTCCGGGCTCACATTTCGTGCCCCCCATCGTGGATCTATCAGCGTCCGAATATATACGGGCTGATTATTCGGTTGGACCGGTCGCCGTTACATTTCATGAGCGACCACCGTACGCCGGTGGGCGGCACGGGCTGTTCGTGTCCATCGTGCGACAATTGAAAAAGAAACATGGTGATCAGATACTCTTCGGGCGATGTATGGAAATGACGCATAAAGAGACGCTGCGGTTCCGGCAACAGATTCATATCGGGTTTGACCGGCTGTCGTTCGGTGCCCCGCGTTTCGGACTGACCAGTCTGGAAAACTCGGCCCTGGGGCTGGTCAATATTGTCTATCTCGATGAATTTTCACGGGCACTCCTGGCCCGCGTGCTGGGTACCGCTCAACTGCCCTGGCTTTCTCCCGATTCATCATATGCCCTTTATGAAATACTTGATGAATTGGTCACCAATCAGGATGTTTTGCAAAAACGAATGAGGGAAACGGCCGAGTGGTTTCATCGTTTCTGGACCGCCGAAACGATGATCCGTCGGTTGACGACAATCCTAACCGGACAATAAAAACAACACAACATAAAGACCAAGCCATGACCAAACGAAGCAGTAAAAAGAAAAAGAACTCGCGCAGCCGATTGGTGCGCAAGGGCGATGGGTCCGCCGTGCCGCCGCGTAAAGCAAAAATACGCCGATCGCCGGATAACCCCGCCGAGGAAAAAATGAAAAAGCTCACCGCGGATCATCCGACCGTTTCGGTTTGCATGATCGTTAAAAATGAAGAAGAGCTGCTGCCCCAGTGCCTGGACAGTATCAAGGATCTGGCCGATGAAATCGTGATCGTCGATACCGGATCGACCGACCGGACTGTCGAGATCGCCAAATCGTACGGGGCGCGGATTTATCACTACGAATGGAAGAACGATTTTTCCGCGGCGCGCAATGTCTCCATCGAGTACGCAGCCGGCGATTGGATCTGTATTATCGACGCCGACGAGGAGCTGGAAACTGACGATCTGGCGCTGTTGAAAAAGACCCTGTACACCACCAAGTATCGGGCGCTGTCGATATCGGTATACAACTTCTCTCGGGAAGAGGCGCAGTGTTCTTCGTTTCTGCCGTCGGTTCGTTTCTTCCGGCGGGAGACGATGGCCCGGTATGAGGGGATTGTGCACAATATGCTTCGTCTGCCCGACAGTGAAGAGGTCCTGCGCTTGCCGGTGCGGTTTCGACATTATGGATACGGTCTGAGTAAGGGGAAAATGGCCAAAAAGGTCGAGCGGACCAAATCGATGCTTTTACAGCAACTCGAGGAGGACCCGGACTACGGCTTTGCCCATTTCAATCTGTCCCAGATCCTGCGCGGCGAGCAGGATGTGCCCACGGCCGACCAGATGGAGCGGGTTATCTATCATTCCCATCGCGCCGTTGAGCTTTCCGATCCGCATAAGCCGGGAGAACGGCATATTTACTTGATGGCCTCGCATCAGTTGGTTACCGCGTATTTCAACAAGGGCGACTATAAAAACGCGGAGAAGTGGTGTCATCATGCCTTATCGCTCCAACCGGATTACCTCGACCCGCTTTTAAGTCTGGGGCATATCTATTCATCGACAAGGCAGCTTGATCAGGCGCGGAGATATTACCGGGAATACCTCGACCGGCAAAAGAACTACGACGAACATAGCCAAACCGAATACATTATTCTCCTGCACCTGCACAGCCGCCATAACGCCTACTACGGCCTGGGGCTAGTGTCCCAGATGGAAAACAAATATCAGGAAGCGGCCGACTGGTATGAAAAATGTATCGCGGAACGCAGGGACTACCTGGATGTGCACTATCGGCTGGGAATGATGTACTATCAATTAAACCGGTTCGATAACGCGCGTGACCAATGGGAAGAGCAGCTTGAAATCGACCCTGCTGACGGCAGGTGTCATGTCTTGCTGGGCGAGGTCCTCCATCGGGCCGGGGACGTCCGGGCGGCGGAGACCCATTTGCACCGGGCATTGGCCGTCAGTGACGAGCATGTGACCGCATATTACCACCTGGCGGCAATCGAACAGGAACGGAAAAAACACCAGGAAGCCCTGGAGTACGTCAACCGGATGTTGCAGTCCGACCCCGAATTTACCGAGGGGTATCGGTTGCGCGGCAATATTTATTTCGATCTGGCGGATTACTCGGTCGCTGCCGAAGATTACGAGCGTTGCCTCAAGGTCTTGCCGAACGACGGCCGGTTGTTGAACAATCTCGGCAACTGCCGGTTTCGACAGGAGGATTTCGTCGCGGCCGAGTTGCTCGGCTTCGCAGAAGGGGTATTGAGCAATGATCTCTGGCACGTCAAGAAGCCTCCTGGGACACCTCGAGCGTGTTTCTCAGACTGCAGATAGGGCGCGATACAGGTAAAGGGCCAGCGCCTTAGTGTAGTCGAGCACCGTCTGGATGTCCACGTGCTCGCGGGGGCCATGGGGCTGACCGGGCTCACCCGGCGCGAAGTTGACCGTATCCATGCCGGCCAGGACCTGGCAGTACGCTGACTCGGTCCAGCCGACCATACCCCGCTCAGTGGGCAGAACCTTTGCGGTGGCGTCCTGGTAGGCCTGGGCCAGCTCGCTAGCCAGAGGCAGGGACTCGGGCTGATCAAACGGGATCAGGTCCTTGACCCAGCGCACCTCGGGTGGATGCTCCGCCAACCAGTCGTCTTTCTGACAAGCCTGCGCGACCTTGGCCTCGAAGGTGCGGCGCATCAGGATGGCATTCCATCCCTCGCCGGCTTGGCGGGAAGCTATCGCCTCGGCGGGAGGATAGACCATATTCAACGACATCCGTGCCCAGCCGGGGACTACCGCCGGGAGATT
>SDBS01001851.1_pt1 | contig 21317 bp, 16 predicted proteins | sample 2277091 | NCBI WGS metagenome assembly SDBS01 (sample SAMN10404972, study PRJNA504765) | marine sediment metagenome | isolation source: marine sediment core GS10_PC15, 163 cmbsf | place: Arctic Ocean: Southern Knipovich Ridge | collected 2010 | reverse complement strand
GCCATTCTTGTCTTAGGAGTTGTTTTCTATCTGATTCGCCGCACCGATCTGCCTAATTAAATGTGAGCAAAGAAATAACTATGCTCTCTTGCCTGCTATTCCTTCAATTGCTCGCAATACCTCCAGGGGCAAAGCAAGAACCACTGTGTTTGACTTATCCGAGCTCAAGTCATTGATTGATTGCAGAGTTCGCAAATGTAGTGCGCCTTCAGAAGCAGCAAGAGTACGCGCGGCTTTAGCCATATTGTTAGCAGCCATAACTTCACCCTCTGCCTTGATTATCACTGCCCGTTTCTCCCGCTCCGCCTCTGCTTGCTTGGCTATGGTTCGCTTCATTTCCTCAGGTAGAACAACATCCTTGAGCTCCACGCTTTCTACTTTAATGCCCCAGGGATCGCTTGCCTTGTCCACTATGCCTCTTATCCTTTCCGATACCTTATCTCGCTCGCCAAGAAGTTCATCTAACTCCACTTCTCCTACTGCATTACGCATAGTGGTTTGGGCTAGCTGGGAGACGGCATAATAGAATCTTTCCACCTTGATTATGGCCAACTTGGCGTCAACCACACGGTAGTACAAGACCGCGTTCACTTGTACAGAAATATTGTCTTTGGTTATTGCTTCCTGGTTGGGAACATCGACCGTCCTTACTCTTACATCAACCCGGCGCCAGCTCTGAAGAATAGGGACAACTATCTTCCAACCCGGACTCATGATGCTCTCGTACTTGCCAAACTGAAACTTCACTCCCCGCTCATATTCATTGACTTGCTTGATGGAGATAACCAGGATAAAAAACAAGAAACCTATTGCGGTTATAAAGAGCATTACCAGCATACCGATCAACGCTTCCATATTGAGTCCTCCTCGGGTAGAGCTGAGCTTATTTGAATCAACCTTTCGGCGAGAGAACAGAAAGTCCTGCAAAAATTCCAATCACCATGGCGCCGACGCTATTATTAGAATCAAATTTAGGGTCAAATTTGGGGTCAGGTCTACACTCTTGACAAAAAAGCTTAGGAAAGACCAGGGAAGGACAAAAAAAGCGATAAAAAAGTGAATAGTGTAGACCTGACCCCAGGGTTGGGCGAGATTTAGTATAATGTGTCCAGTGGTTTCAGCTCCGGGAACATCGGTATCGATGGTAGATTGGGTTGCGTGCCTTGTCCCGTTCCTTCAGCTTCTTCCTTCTGCGGATCAGGTTGGGGCGACCGGCCTCCATCATCCGGATCAGGAGACAGCTCAGGCGTCTCGGTATCATCTGGTTGCGGATCCGGCGATTCATCGGAAGGATCGGGAGCAACTTCTTCTTCCTGCTCATCTTCGGAATCCGAATCCCCGGAGGATCCAGATCCCCCACTGTCCTCATCTGCTTCAATGGATTCCTCATCATAATCCGGCTCAATTTCTTCTATCATGGGACCTTCTTCAAGCTCTGATACCTGTTCCATCAACTCCGCAGGCAGTTCATGACTATATGGGCTAAGATTTGTGTCCTCCAGCTTCAGCTGAGATTGCAGCTTATTGATACCGGCTAGAGCCGCCAGAGTTCCCCCACCAATAATCAATATACCCATAGACGCGGCGACTGATACGATAAGTGCCTTTTTCCCCGCAGAAAGTCCGGCCAGCTTTGCCCTAATCCCTTTCTTGGCAACCGTTTCTGCTTCCGGTATCTCCCGGGAGGATGTCGTTTCCTGAATAGGCTCCATTTTTTGCGTGGTGTCCGTACCGGATCTTTCGCTTGCGTCTGATTTCAATCCCGGTGTATCACCTGATGTTGATTCCGGAGCTTCAAACTGTCCTTCTATCTGTGAGCGAATACGGGCAAAAACATTAGCTTGGAGATTGGGCGGAGGAATGAGCGGAATGATACCTCGATAACTCTTAGAGGCCTCGGTCATTTCCTCAAGCGCCAGGCGGCAAAGAGGGCAATCCTTCAAGTGTTCCTCAACTTTCTTTCTTTCCTCTTGGGACAATTCGTTGTCGACAAAAGCGGAAAGCAAGGGAAGCATTTCTTTGCACTCTTTTGACAGTTGCTCCACATCTACTTGCGACATTCTAAACTCCTGTTTGAATTTGAGCCTGGCTCTTAGCAAAAGCACTCCCACTGAGTTTTTCGGTATCTCCATGACTGAAGAGATTTCCTCATATGACAGATCCTGCAGCTCCCTTAAAGCTAGAACCATCCGATAATCGTCACCCAGGCTTGCCGCAGTTTTTCTGACTTTTCTTTGCTGTTCCTGTAAGAGCAAGGACCGTTGAGGGTCAGAGTCAATGTGTTTATCTTTTTCCAGATCCAATAAATCAGCTGACCCAAATCTCTTTTGCTTCTTCAACTCATCCATAGCCAGATTGCGGGCAGTTCTGTATAAATATGAAGAAAACTTGGCCTTTTCTTTTAATCCTGGAAGGGCCTCAAAAACTTTGATGAAAGACTCTTGGGCAATATCATTGGCATCTTCGTTGCTTCTTGTGATTGAAAAAGCGAAGTTGTAGATACCGCCTTGATACTTCTGAAAAAGCGTAGCATAGGCTGAAGAATCACCATTTTTTGCACTTGTTACTAGTTTTTCATCAGTGAATTCCATCATTTTCTCTTTAGTACCTCAAAGCCTCCTTTTTTAATTTTATCAGATAATAAGCCACTGGATTGAAAAACATACACTTAGAACAACCTCCTGTTTCCTTATCTTCTCCATTAATCTTCCTCCAGCTCGGCAACGACCACCAAGCGCTGGCGGGCACTACCCACCGGATGGCAAGCAGTCAAAGTAAGCTGAGCTTCTTCGCCCGACTCAATAACACTCAGATCAGTTGGCTCAACTACTTTTTTGTCGATCACCCGATAGACGTATTTGCCATCAGGGGTAAAAACTATAATTTCATCTCCCTGATCAAGCTGGTCTATGTGGCGAAATGGATGGCCGTGCATGGTGCGGTGTCCGGCGATAGCGCAATTACCCTCTTTACCCGGTAGCGGAGTTTCCTCATAGTGACCCGGTCCTTTCTTGAGAACATCTTGACTTGTTCCCTCAAGCACGTTCGTCTCTAATCCAATCTCGGGTATTATCAGCTTGCAGACTGCGCCGTCGGGAACTTGTACATCATCTTCTGATGCATTGGCTGCAACTCCGCTGTTTATCTTCAAGCCCCCTATCTTGATCTGTGATAATGCATAATCCACATCGGTTGCCTTGGGATAGAGTATCAGCCCTAGGCCCAGAACAGTGACTAGAACCGAGCAGATGATCACGGCACAGAATCTCTTTTTCCCCATCTTTCTCCCTAAAATCCTCTTCATTTTAACCTCCTCCTTTCTTCAAAAAACTTACCAACATCAAACCGGGAGCTAGCAGGAGGTCCTAGTCAGCCAAGCCTCCTGCCAATTTGTTTCAAACCTGCTTCTTTTTGCTAACACTCATGCTGCTAATCAGACCACCAAAGCCCAGGAGAACAAGGGCAAACCCCAGAAGCTGGTAAAGTAATGAATTCCCGCCTGTATATGGCAAGACTTTACGGTTTCCGGAATAAGACGCTTCGCCCTGAGTTGTGCTTGGCGGTTTCTCGCAAGACTCTTCGGGCGGAGTTTCAGGTGGTGTGTCGGATGAATCTTCGGGTGGTGTTTCCGGCGGAGTTTCAGGTGGTGTGTCGTTTGGTGGCGTGTCGTTCGGGGGAGTATCATTTGGTGGTGTATCATTAGGCGGTGTGTCGTTTGGAGGAGTATCATTTGGTGGTATTTCGTTGGGGGGTGTAGTTTGAACAACACTCATAAACTGAACGGCTTTGTAGCTCTGCAACTCTACTGCTTGAACACCTTTGGCCATAGCCATACCCGGCATCATTAGCATGAGCAGAGCAGCAACAGAAACCACGATTACCGAAGTCTGCAATCTTCCTCTTCTCATTTTTGTCACCTCCTTGCCTATTTTCCTTGTGATGTTGGACTGTCTCTTTTTCATTTTGCTCACTCCTTCTTCTCAGGTTTTTTCCGCTTCTACTTGTATGACTGAGAAAGGATGCAAAAATTACAGCTTTTTAAAAAAAGTTTTAAATTTTTTGGAACCGGCTAAATATGCAGGTAGAGCTGAAGAGACCTGAAAGAGATGTGCAGAGAGCAGCTTAAGGAAGAATAATGATCAAGGATACAGTGGAGTCCTAATGGGTAATCATGCTGAGCCTGCTATTCTTTCCTAGCCCAACTCCGGCTGCAGTATGCTCTTCAAGCTGCGCTCGCCGAAAGATAGGATCAGGATAGAGAAGAAAACAGCCGCTGCGGCAATCAGGAAGATTATTCGATAACCCACATAATCAATGAGAAGGCCCCCGGTCCACAAAGCGAAGATTTGAGGCGCTGATATCGATATGCTTTCCAATCCATAAAACTCGGCTTTCCGGCCTTCGGGGCTGATGCTAGCAATATAGGCATAAGGAAGCGTGGTAAGAGCAGACATGCCCAGGGCGCATAAAACCATAACTATATATACTTGTACCAAATTTTGAGCAAAGTAGCCGTACAGTGCTGCTACCCCAAGAATGGAAAGCCCCATGCTCATAACCAGACGCGGATTCCATCTATCGCCTAGCTTTGACACGGGTATCATAGCCATGATTGCCACGATTCCAAATACCACAAGGATAGAAGAGGAAGAGCTAACTGATAGCCCCAGTACATTCTTGGCAAAAAGAGTAAAGAAAGGGATGACGATTCCGAATGCGCCCCACCAAAAAGATTGGGCGCACCAGAAGAACAATACAGCGGGGTGCTCGGATAAACTTCTGAAATATGCTTTTATGCTCTTCCGCCGGACTATTTCTTCTTTTTTATTTCCGCCAATGGAAGACCTATCATAACCTGCAGTTGCAATAAATGTGGCCAGAGCTGTGGCCAGGATTACCACGCTTGTTGCGACAAAAGGCAGAATGGTACTAAAGCGCCAAAGATAACCGCCCAGAGCTAATCCGGCAAGCGTTCCGACTCCGCGCAGAACTCCATAAATCCCGGCAGCTTGTCCCCTTTGATCTTCAGGAACAAGGTCAGGGATGAAAGCAAAAACAGGCGCGATATAGGAATTAAGGGCGACGTAAAGAAGGGCAAGCATCAATAAGGTTAGAATATAAACGCTACTCAAAGGAACCAGTATGGCGGCGAATGCGGCAACTATTCCGCCAAATAAAACAAAAGGCCGTCTTTTCCCCCATGATGTGTCCAGGCGATCGCTGGCCAATCCCGTTATGATGGGCATAACAGCTCCGGCAATAGCACCCAGGCTAAGAGCAAATCCGATCAACGTAGCTGAGGTAGTGATCTTTTCCAGTAGAAGAGGAGTGATTGCCACATTAAGGGACCAGAACATGCTGACTCCCAAAGTGGCAAATCCAAGAAAGGTAATTTGAAAATAACTTAAGCTGTGCTTATTTTGCATGATTGTCAATCACTCGAAAGATCTCAGCATGTTTTACACCCAACTCCTTTTGGAATGAACCATCCAAACCGTATTGCCGGGGATTGTTGTCATCCCCAGACCCAAATAGACGGAAAACAGCAGCAAAGATTCGCATCAATCCGTTGCTTGACCCCCGCGTACTGTTGTGAGCATCTAGCGCCTCTGCTTTGGTATCAACAACGTCAGTGACATCAACAACCACATTGGGAGCCTTGGTATGAAATTGATAAATAGTCTTGATGGAATCGAATCCGGAAACAACAGAGTGGGCGGCATTTCCGGCTGCCCGGTGATCGGAATGATGATAAATCATCGCTTCCTTTTCAATATCAAAAGTGAAAAGAATATCGGGCTTGTACTGACCAAATATCTTGCGCAGCTCCTTTTTGAACTTGCTGTTGTCTTTCAGGCCCCGATCGGGATGACGTAAAAAGATTACCCTATCATAACCTACAATGTTTCCCGCCTTTTCCTGCTCTTTCTCCCGGATCTCGCCCAAGTTGGGGGTACCATTTCCTTTCTCCCCCGAAGTCCCTAAAACCATAATAATAATGTTGCCGTTCTTATGAAGTAGAGCAAGCGTACCCGCAGCCCAGTAATCAACATCATCAGGGTGCGCGGATACAGCAACTATAATCTTGTTTCTGATCTCAAGTAGCTCGTCGCCGCGCCCTTTAGCTGCTTTGGGATCTTCCGGTCTGGAAAGTCTAGATACTACGCTCATAGTTAAAAAAAGCAGGGCCGGAAGGATCAAAAGCAAAGCAAGTACAACCAGAATTCCTCGTTTTAACCAGTACTTGCCACCCCTTTCCGGGACTCCTTCGGTCTTCTTTTTTACCACTCTGGCTCCTCGTGTTTGTAATTGGATTATTGCACTCCAGAATAAAATAGCAGAACAGGATTCAAAAAACCACTTATCCGGAACCGAGAAGCATTCAACCAAAGATTATCTCGTCACAGAATCCTATTTATAGTGCCTCCGCCGATAACCAGATCATCTTGGTAAAAAACTACAGCCTGGCCAGGAGTTATGGCCTTTTGAGGATGCTCAAATTCAATCTTTGCTCCATCGCTACTACACAAAGAGAGAATGGCTTTGGCAGCAGGAGCAGCATATCTGATTTTTGCTTCTATCTTCAGGGGTCCTTCCGGCCTGTCAACTCCAATTAAGTTCAGATCGCCGGCAATCATGCCTTTGGCAAACAAATCCTCTTCTCTACCGACAACAACCTGGCTTTTTCCCGGATCAAGGGCAATCACATAGTATGGCTTGGAAGCCGCTAAGCCCAGGCCTTTCCGCTGACCGACGGTATAAAAGGGAATACCGGGATGCTCTCCCAGGACCTCTCCTTTTAGGTTCACGATTTTACCAGGCTTGATCTCCTGTTTAAGGTGATCCTTCAGATATCTTCTATAATCGTTATCCGGGATAAAGCAGATTTCCTGGCTTTCCGGGCGTCCGGCAACCGAAAGACCGAACTGGCGAGCCTTCTCTCTGATTTGCTCCTTAGTAAAACCACCGAGAGGAAACAAGGTGTGAGCCAACTGGTGCTGGGTCATAGTATACAAAACATAGGATTGGTCTTTTCCGGGATCAATACCCTTTTTCAGCAGAAAACCATTGTCTTCAGGATTCTTTTCGATGCGGGCATAATGGCCGGTGGCCATATAATCCATTTCCAGAGATTTAGCAAGGTCTAAGAAAGTGTCCCATTTAACATACTGGTTACAACGGATGCAGGGATTGGGCGTCCTTCCCTCAAGATACTCTTCACAGAAATTGGCGATTACCTGCCGGGAAAAGACGTCTCTGAAATCGAAGACATGATGGGTAATATCCAGCTGTTCGGCAACAGCCCGGGCATCCTTCATGGCCGGTAACGAGCAGCATCCTCCGTTCTTATCAACCCGATCGGCTACTTCTTCCTCCGGCCAAATCTGCATTGTAACACCGGTGACTTCAAAACCCTGTTGACAAAGGAGGGCAGCGGCCGTGGAGCTATCCACTCCGCCACTCATGGCCACCATAACCTTCTTTTTCATTATTATTCCCATTTTTTGAACCAGGATATTATCATGCTCTTTAATTCGGCTCCCTGCCTATCATAAGCAAAATCTTATCCCAGGATCCGGACATAAAAGCAAAGATACTGGGAACCACGACCAGGGTGCCAATGGTGGCAAAGAGAAGTCCTGAGATTATAGCAGTTCCGATAGGCCTCCAGAAAGAAAGAATAATGGTTAAAGGTAGAATTCCCCCAATGGTAGTCAGTGAAGTCGAGAATATCGGCCGGAACCTGATCTTTCCTGCTTCCACTAACGCTTCTCTCCGGCTTAAACCCTTTTCTCTGAGCAGGTTGGAATAGCTCACCAAAACGATAGCGTCATTTACCACTATACCGACCAAAGCCACTACTCCTAAGTTAGCCAGGAAGGACAGGACGCTATTGGTCAGCCACAGACCGGGAAAAACTCCGGTAATAGCCAAAGGAATGGAAGCCATAATTATCAAGGGCTGAGCAAAGGAGTTGAATTGTGCTACCAGGACAAGAAATACCAATATGAGAGCCAGCATAAAAAGAAGATATAGCTTGTCCAAAGCTTCGATGTCCAAGGAATACTGGCCCCGGAAAGAGAGAGCATCTTCTTCCAGCCCCAGCTCCTCAAGCCTATCTTTATCCATATAATCCCTTATCTTGTCCTCTATTTCCTTGTTATTGGCATCATCCTCGGTAAGCGCGCTTACCTGAATATAGCGCCGTTGGTTGAAGCGGTTAATAGAGGCTAACTCTTCCACTTCTTCTATCTCTGCAACTTCTTTCAGGGCTATGGGCCCTTGAGGGGAGAGTATAGCCAGTTCTTTCAGATCATCCAGGTTATCGCGGAATTTCTCTTTGACTGAAATATCCAGCGGTATCGATTTTTCAGCACTGGCCAGTTTGACTTTGGTTGCCTCCTGCGGCTGAAAAACATCCCTTATTTGAGCTCCCACAACAGCCGGGAGAAGCCCATATTGATCCAATTTATCGCGCTCCAGACTAACCCTTATCTGAGGCACTTCTTCTCCGGCAACTCCGTCTCTTACTCTGGTCACCCCATCGACTGTCCTTAGATGCCTGGCTAAATCCTTAGCAGCGACTTTGGCCTTATCCAGATCATCCTCATTTATTTGCACGATTATAGGATAATCGGCGCCCGGAGGACCCGCCGTCATCTCTACTATCCTCATTTCCATCCCTTTGATATCTTTCGCCCCTTCTTCAAACTGATCAATTATGTCAAAACTGGTCAACTTCCTCTTTCGGGGGTCGCCGATATTAACAAAAATAGAGGCGTCGCTCCCTTGCGGTGTAATTGAATAATCTACCAGGTGAGGGAGTTTCTTAATTTCTTTTTCTATCTCACGGAGCTTCTGGTCACGAGAAGAGAAGGGAGCTCCTTGGTTAAAGCTTATATTAACGAAGAAATAGTCGCTGTCCTCAGCCGGAAATTGTTCCATCTTGAGTTTTCCGGTGAAAGGAATAGACATGCTGGCAGCGAATAAAACAAAAGCTAAAACAATAACCAGGCCCATCCGGGGTAAGCTACTAAACAAAGCCTGCATCATCCGGCCATACCAATCGATCAACCGCCAATGCCTGATCTCATCGTATTCCTTTATCTTCTGTTCTGAACTGTGTTTATTATTCCTTATTATCCAGATACCCAGCAAAGGCGTTACGGTTATCGCGATAAGAAAAGAAGCTGCGATAGCGGTGATAACTGTGTAGGGGATATAGACAATGAACTTGCCAATCACTCCTCCGATGTAAATCATGGGAATGAAAACGATTATCGTGGTTAGAGTGGCTGAAAAAACCGGGGCTCCCACTTCATTGATGGCTACCACGGCAGCTTCTTTTCCTTTATATCCCCGGTTTATGTTGTATTGAATCGCTTCCACGATAACAATGGCGTTATCAACCAGGATTCCTAAAGTGAGAATGATGGCAAAAAGGGTAATCACATTTAGTGACAAGTCCAGGACTCTAAATAGCATAAAGACAGAGAGCAGAACCAGAGGAATAATGGTAGAGATAATAATCGATGCTCTAAGGCTCACAAAAATCAAAAGAACTATAAAGATTATGATAAGTCCTTGCCATGCGCTGGTAGTCAGGTCAGATATCTGACGCTCAACTGCCACAGCATCGTCATAGGTTATCATAAGATTGACCCTGGAGGGCAAGCTATCTTCTTCCAGCTCTTCCAGAACCTCGTTTGCTGACTCAGAGATATCGGTAATATCCCCATCCGGCCTCTTGGTAATATAGAGATATACTGAATTATGGGTAACAAAATCACCCTTTTCCTTATATCCTGTTCTGAAGGACAAATCTGATTCCTCAGGCAAGACTCTGACGGAAGCGATTTCTTTCAGTTTTATCGGTCGGTTTTTCGGCCCTATGCCTATGCTGAGATCACGCACTTCAGTTAGGGCATCGACATCGCCCTTTACTGAAATAGCGAATTCCTTTCCGCTCTTTTTCAAAGATCCGCCGGGAATAACTACATTTTTGGCAGCAAGTAGTTCCCGAAGCTCTGAAATGGTAAGACCTAACTGCTGCAACTTGGGTAGATCCACATCAACCCTGATCTCTTTATCCGTTCCTCCGACTATGTCAATATCTTCAATCCCCGATACTTTCTGATTTATCTCATCCTTTACTATCTCAGCGGATTCCTGAAGCTGAGCATAATTGTAATCGCCGGTAACCGTAATGATCATATTTAAAAACGCCGGCACTTCGCCGACATCCGGACTTTCTGCCTCCTCGGGTAAGCTAACTTCGGAAACTGCTGCTTTAAGCTCATCCAGCTTGCGGCTAAGCCCAACATCACCTTCAAATTCAACCAACACCACCGAAATATTGCTGTAGGAGTTAGAGCTAACGCTTTTTACATCACCAATCCCCTGAGCCGCTTCTTCAATAGGTTTGCTAACCTTACTCTCAACGTCAGTCGAGGTAGCACCGGGTATTACGGTTTGAACAACAGCTATGGGGATTTCAACATAAGGAAAGCCTTCTCTGATCAGAGTAAAAGCCCCGAAAACGCCGCCTATAATCAGACTAATGATAATTAGCAAAGTAATGCGGTAGTTACTGATGAAAAACTCTGCCCATTTAGCAAAAAAAGACTTCTTTTGGTCCATTTGCCCCTCCTGAAAGGAACGCTAATTATACCTGTTTATTGGCTGTATCTTCCCTATCTCCTTTATGTCCGAATCCTTTCTTCTACAACCCAATGCTAATTTCCTCTTACCCGGAAATACCAACGAAATAAAGGTAAAGAGCGTTAAAACCTAGGATCGCATCGCTACTATGAAGACTGGCATTCTCTAAATGATTATGGAGCCCTTCCGTTTTCTGCAACCTGAATTCTTTTTTATTCTGCCACCAATACTTAAGGAATAACCTGGACCGGAAGGCATCAACCCATTGTCTTGCTTCTCGTGGCAAACGGAGGGGAGGGGAAAGAAAAAGGTGGCCGCCCCGAGGCCAGGGGAGAATCCCCGGGACGCCCACGCACATTATTATAGCGATTAATCCTGGGAACAACCAGCACAATTTCATTATCGCTGCTTTTCGCTCTAATATAATTAAAGGTGATCCAGCAGATAGCCTGCCAAACACAATACCGAATGGCACCAGTTTCTTGGACCGCAATTTCAAGAATTATTAAGATGGATTAGGAATCCTTCAAATTGTCATCATTATTAGTTACACTAGCGTAAATACATTTTATGTTATTGTATGTAATCCGGATATCCAATAATTGTGGGCAAGACAGTACTGGGAGATCTGATAATGGAGAAAGACAAGATCGCTATTCTGGAGAAATTACTAGTGCGATTGGAATATGGTGATTTACGGGAACAGGCTTCAAAAAGAGAAATTAGTGCATTGAGAAGAGCGCTGACCGAACTGATCCAATCGTCATACACTAAAGAGAAGAGCGCAGAACAAGGCGGCGGAAATGATTTTCAGAAATACGCGGAGACGAAGAATCAAGAAATAGATGTAGCCGCCGAAGATTTTGATGACTTCTTACAGCACCGCAAGGAAAAGCAGGATGACTAATGTATTCTCTTGGACCAGGCATAAGATGATTCACATCGCTACGATCAATCTGACCGGTAAATAGGATCAGGTGCTAAGATGGGAGGGCCGTAAAAAGGCCGACGATACGTTTGCTTAAAAGGGGATGAAGCATGAAAAGCACTATGAGGAACCTTGCCAAAGCGTTTATTGGTGAAAGCCAGGCTAGAAACCGCTATACCTTTTACTCGAACATCGCCAAAAAGGAAGGTTTCGAGCAGATTGCCGGGATTTTTCTGATAACGGCTGATAACGAAAGGGAGCACGCCAAGTGGTTGTTGAGGTTGATCAATGAGCTGAAAAGCGAGAGCAGCGAGAGCCTGGATGAAATTAAGGTTGAGGCTGTGGCTTCCACAACTCTGGGCACCACGGCAGAGAATCTCAGGGCGGCAATTGCCGGAGAGAACCACGAGTATACGCAGATGTATCCGGAATTTGCCTCTGTCGCTGAAAAAGATGGCTATCCTAAAATCAACCGGCGCCTACTGGCAATCGCCCGAGCGGAACAGCACCACGAGGATAGATACAAAAAACTGTTGAAGGAAGTTGAAGAGAATAGCATATTCAAGAAAGAAGAGGATGTTCAGTGGGTGTGCCGAAAATGTGGCTATGTGCACGAGGGCAAGGAACCGCCGGAAGAATGCCCATCATGCAGTCATCCCAGCGATTACTTTGAACTTAGATGTGAACAATACTAGGGGGGAGCAAAATGATAGAGCGAAGTCAGATTTTCAGATGTAATGTATGCGGAAATATTGTTGAGATTTTGCATGTAGGCGGTGGAGAACTGGTCTGCTGCAAACAACCCATGGAGCAGCTCAAAGAAAAGACAGAGGATATGGGCAAAGAGAAACATGTCCCGGTGTTCGAAAACACTGCAGCAGGAACAAGGATTAAAGTAGGCTCGCTTCCTCATCCTATGGAAGAAGAGCACCACATAGAATGGATAGAAATAGTAGCAGATGATGGTGTTTATAGGGAGTTTTTAAAGCCGGGCGACAAACCGGAGGCCAGCTTTGCCCTAAAAAAGGACGGGTCTATCGCCAGAGAGTATTGTAGTGTTCACGGACTATGGAAATCATAGACAGAAGTCTGGAATCCAAAGATACGTAAGTGATGATAGAATGGTTATGAGGAAAGTAGTGTTAATAATAACCCTTTATTGCTTTTATCGCTCCTGGCCTTGGGGATTACAGGTTGTAGCAACCAATTAATTTCCTCTTCCTCCAAGGAGGATTCAACCAAGGAGCGGGAGAAGGAAGAACCAGGTCAAGCCCCTAACAAGGAAAGTGTACCCTCTGAAAAAAATGAGCTTGACGGCGAGAAACTGGTTCAAGAACGTTGCATTATCTGCCACAATTTGAGTAGGATAGAAGATGCCCAATATGATCGGGCGGCTTGGAAAAATACTGTCCAAATACCTTTGTCCCACAAAAAAGAAAGACTCAAATGGAACAACAATATACGATCCAAGAGCTTGCCGACGTACTGAAAATCAGTTCCGAGGAGGTCCATGATCATCTTATCAGAAAAAAGATTCCTTTTATTAAGACGGGGCGCTGCTATTTGATTTCCCGGGGAGATTTGGTCAAGAAGAAAAGGACCATTAGGAGAAAAAGGGATAGCTAAACTTTATCCTGTTACCTTTGTCGGCTATCTCCTATCAAAGAATTTCTCATCCAATTCTCCTTCGTTGGAATATCCTCTTTGCTCCCAATATCCCCTATAGTCAACATTGTCCGAGAGCTCGATTTTTTCAATCCATTTAATCCATTTATAACCCCACTTGTCTTCAGCAACTAACTCGAAGGGAAAACCTCTCTCAGGAGGTAGTGTGACATCATTCATTTTGTAGGCCATGATAATATCGTTTTTCATAACGTAGTCAAGGGGGAAAGAAGTGCTATATCCATCGTGGGCATGGAATATAATGATCTTGGCTTTCTTCCGCAGTCCCGCCTCCTTTATCAAGTCCCTGACCAGGATGCCCTCCCATAAAACGGTTACACTCCAACCCTCAACACAGTTGAGTGTGACCACTTTCTTATAGCGCTTCCTGTCTTTGAGCACTTCTTTATAGGTGTAGGTTTGCGCTTTCTTGACCAAACCGTTCACGCGCAGGCGGTAGTCCTTCTCGTTTATATATTGAGGACCCTTGATAGAGTTTTCCCGAAAGTCGTCAATAGAAGATAGCTTCTTTCCTTGGTAATCCCGGATTTCAACTGACTTTAGTTTCTTAATTTCTTCGCTCGGTTTTGGGTGCCTTGATCCAGACCCCACAAACTCAACAGCTGTAAAGCCCGCAACAAGCACAATTATAATGAGAAGAATAACTCTTCGATCTCTGAAAATGTGAAACACCAATTATCTTGTGGGACTTCTCCCACCCCTCCTGTAGACGGTCAGACTTTGTGATCCCTTAAATCTGTGTTCTCTTAATTATAAGATAACCAAAAAGGAAGAGAGTCTGCAATTCCGGACATAGTTTGTCTCTGCCCGACTGTCGATCCTCAATTTTGTCAAGAGTGTAGACCTGACCCCATTTTGTTCTAATCCTGGCGTCCCTCCATAGCCATAAGTATTAGTGGATATCTAATTATGCGATTAAGGCGAGGGGCTGGAAGAGAAAATAGCCGGAGACTATTTTTTATAAAATATAAAGGTTAAAAACAGGCTCCAAGCTTTCTGTGAATCTTGGGGGTGGCAAGGGGGGCGCCCTGACCACTCAGACGCATCGAAAGAAGCTGCCTGGAGCCACGTCAATTGTCATCCAAAATCCAAAGATGGGCTGTGATGTTAATCACATTTTAAAAAGCAGGAAATGGGCGAAAAGTAACATGTAAAGATTTGACCCCATTATTTTTTGGCTGGGTAAAGAGAGCAAACTTGGTTGTGTCCTCTCTTTTTGGCTCTATACATAGCGTCATCAGCATTAGACATCGACTCCCAAATATCTTGTTCTCCGTCAACCAAAGCTATGCCAATGCTAATACTAACTTGGAACTCGTGGCCATTCACAGCGAAGGTGCCTTCTTCCACCGATTGTCGAGTCCGCTCAGCAATATCTTGAGCTTGATCGATGTCTGTTTGCTCCAGCAATATGGCAAATTCATCTCCACCGGTTCGAGCAAGAAAATCCTCGGTGCGCAAGCTCTCTTGAAGTACACGGGTAAGCGTAATAAGTACCTTGTCTCCTGAAATATGACCAGCCGCATCATTTATGGGCTTGAAGTTATCCACATCCAAGAAAAGAAGAGTGCTTTCGGTTCCCCGCCGGGCACGTGACATAGCGCGTTTGAGAGCTTCTTCCAGCGCGCGCCTATTGGGCAGTCCCGTTAAGGCATCATGGGTAGCCAGGTGAGCAAGCTGTTTCTCCTGTTCTTTACGCTTCTCTATCTCAAGCATTAGACCACTTTGGGCAACTTGAATATCTTTTTCAATACGGCCCAGACAAAAATACAAGAATGTAAACAACGACAAACCGACTGCACTACCACTGATTACCAGAATAATCAATATAGTTCGCAGCAAAGCCCCTTCTTCCCTAATATCGTGCAGAACAATAATTTCCCCTACATCTCTACTGCCCGCATCAATTAAGGGAACAAATCCTCCCAGTAGTCGTTTTTTTCTTATGGACACTTCCACAGTAGAAGAAAAGTGCTCAAGCCCGATGTCTGATTGGTGCTTTTCTAAATAATCGCGCAGTTGGGACGGTATACTTTTTGTGGTTTGATCAACGACTACAAACTTGGAAAACAGATCCCACTCTCCGGTTTGTCCCATTGTCTCTAATCCTTCATTCCATTGGTTACGATCAAGATATTTCTTATTGATAACGAAGAACATTTCAGCACCAATAATCTCTTTCAGTTTCGGTGTAATATGATCAATCTCTTCACCAAGCTCGATATAGCCAACCAGTTCACCATCTATTTTCCAGGGACGTACCACCCTTAGGGCAAATGTGCCCAATGGACCGATTTCAATCCCATGAGCTTGTGCTTCCTCCCGCTTTGCCGTATCCAATGTAAACCGGTCGATCTTATCCCCATAACGCTTTGGTTTATGAACGCGCAAGAAACAGACACCGTCTGGGTCAACAAAATAGAAGTGGGTAACCTGGTGTTGAGAGCGCATTTCTTCAAAGATCGGCATGGCGTAAGAAAGAAGTTTGTCCCGGTCCTTTGCCTGCCAGGCATCTTGCAGATTCTTATTATCTTCAAGAGTATCAATCTGGCTACTCAATAGTTCCGCATCTTCATCCAATTCCGTCGACAACAGTTTTTGCACTTCCTTTAAGCATATCTCCACATTCCTTTTGACATACCAGCTTTGGAGCCAATATACGCTGATAACAGATATCGCCAAGAGAAAAACCAACACAAAAGCAAGGGGAACAAGGATGCGTTTTCTAATATTCCTTCCCTTGCCTCCGGTCTGAAATATTCCTTTGTCTCCAAGGCTACTTTTCATCTGTGATAAGAATTTCAAAAATATCTACTCCTGGCTTGGACTCCACCAATATCTTTCTTATTCGATGTGCGAGTAGGGTTAATATCGGAGGAACCAGGAAAATATTTAGCTTTAACAGCGTTTTTTTGCTCAGAGCATAAAAAAAGACCTTTCAGATTGGCCCTTCAAAGTGCAGACGGAAATCTAAGGTGTGAAGAAAAGAGTAGTGGCCGTTAACTTACCTTTCTATGACTGAATATATGGCGGAAGGTAATGGAGATAGTCAGCCAGACCATTTTGACCAAGGTGGGGAATCTGCGCCGCTCCCCGTAGGATTCACGCAAGATGCAGCCATCACGCTCTATAGCATCAAGAACGCATTCAAAACGGGCACAATACCAGTAACCCACGATTTTACAGCGCAATACCCCCATTTGGTCAAAATATTGCTTACCTTCGCGGAAGTATCGCTTTGCCTTGTTCACCCGATTCCTCACCCAGCACCGGAAAGCAGGACTATCCACATCTTCCAGACTGATATCATGTGCTTCCAGGTATTCACGGGGAATATTGATGAATCCTTCGCTTATATCAACCATCATATCGCGCAACAGATGAGTAATATGAGCAGCAGTCGCCGCTAGATAACGGCTATCGGCAACCGGGTAGATATGACCATTACCAACAAAATACTGAATCCCATCAGTGACCGCTTTGCCTAAACAATCAGCATACCGTGTTAACTCTTTTTGGCCAATGAGGCGTCCTTTGCGGTAAGCATCGAACTCAATGATAGCAAACATATTGCGAATATAGGATTGGAGCCCGCTATTATCACCCCTATCGTGGTTGATAAGATCGGCAACCATTTCCTCTTCAGGCTTCAGATCGCCTGGTTTCTTGTCATTGTATAGGCTGTCAATCAATTCACTTTGCCGCTCGATGAAGGAGATGCGCTCCTTTTCTGATTTGGATGAATCATCGACTATGTCATCGATCCAGCGAAAATAGGCATAAGCCCGATAGAAATCGTTAACCAGGTCTTTGTCTGCCATCAAGCGAATCGTATAATATGTTTGCTTGCTACCAGCCCGGGTTATAGACTCTGCCAAAACCGCAGTGGCATCCTTCATGAAACACTTATCTCCTTGCTAGCATCAGCACCTTCTGCTACCAAACTCAGCAAGATTGACGTTGAACTATCTATTTATCTTATCTTTATTTCAATCCGCTTTGCCGGAATTAATCCCACGCTCGAAGACATTACTATTTGTCATTGTACCAATTAACACAACACCGGTTTTAGATTTGAACTTCTAGGGGACAGTTTGAGGATCTTAAACTCTGCTTACCGCCGGTATCGGCACCTAGGGCATTTCTTTTAGGGGATACAACTGATCTGCCGCTTAAAGCTTAACTCCCGGCGCATGTATTTCTTTTTTTGCTCTTCCTCCGCGCTCGCGATGATTAGGAGAATCCACCAACCATTCACTTGAAATACCCCTAACCGTCTTTTCTGCACGCAAAAATGCATCTACAATGCCAGGATCAAAATGTCTACCGCTTTCTTTAACAACTTCCTTCACGCATTCTTCATGCGAAATAGCCTTCTTGTACACCCTATCTGTAGTCATAGCATCATAAGCGTCTGCTAAAGCCATTATTCGCCCAGATAGCTGTATGCTCTCACCCCTTAATCCTCTGGGATAACCGCTACCATCCCACTTCTCATGATGACTCAAGGCTAGCTCAATGGCTGTCTTTAAGAATGATTGAAACGAGAGCTTTTCCTCTGCTCTTCTAAGTATACTCGCACCATATTCGCAGTGTTTTTTCATCTCCTCAAACTCAGGAATTGTCAGTTTCCCGGGTTTCAAGAGAATAGCATCTGACACACCAACTTTTCCAATATCATGTAGTGGTGCTGATTTGACCAGATCCCCGATGTATTGATTGGTGAGATAATGCTTATATCTTGGATTTCTTTTTAGCTCCTCTGCAATGGTTTGAACATATAGGGAAGTTCGTTCAAGGTGCTCTCCTGTGTCCTTATCCCTAAGCTCAGCCTCATAAGCCAATGCGAATATTGTTACATCTTGCGTTTGAGCCAGTTCTTCTACACCACGTCTTTGAGCCTTGTTGGCTCGGTAAAAGATGCTGAAGAGCAATAAATAGAGTAGTAAGCTCCCGCCAATTATAACTATCCAGATTACTAACGCAGTTTCACTGACTTCTTTGTAAAGCTCTTCGTCCTGTTCATATAACTCAATTACTCCGACTATTTCGTCCCCGTCTTTGACCGGTGTATAAATCTCAATTATCTTGCCAAAATCCTTCTCAGATTGGTTTTCTGAACTCTCGGGATCGCTTATCTCAAAGGAATTCTTCCCTTGAAGCGCTTTTTGAAAATGTGTGTTGGCTTTGTGGTTTTGGCCAATTATTTGTTTTTTCTCACTCCACACAATTGTTCCATCCACATTCCATACTTTAACCCTGCGGACTGAACCCAAAGACAGGAACCTAGTAAAAATACGTTCTTCTTTCTGCTTAAGGTCTCGGCTCACGGAAGCAATAAGAGATTCTGCTATTTCGGGATGTTCTTCCACCTCATAGTTCACAAAATCGGGATATATTCCAATATGTTTTTGTATTATATAGTTTGTCATCAGCCTATTTAGAATTAGACCCATGGCTCCAGCGATTACTATCGAAATGACCAATGTAACAATTGTGTATTGGATAAGGATCTTATTTCGCATTCTTTTGCCTCTTAGCTAGACCTCTGGTTCGAGTCAGCGCTTCAGTAGTCTACAAAGCATAAACCTGGTTGCGTCCTTTTTCTTTGGCTTTGTACATAGCGGTGTCAGCATGGGACATTGATTCCCAAAGGTCTTGTTTTCCCTCAATTATGGTTACCCCTATGCTGATACTTAGTTTGAACTGGTGTTTGCTCATATTGAAGGTATGTTCTTCTACTGTCTGGCGAATCCGTTCAGCAACGGCCTGGGCTTCAACAATATCTGCTTGTTCAAGCCATATCGCAAACTCATCCCCACCCAGTCGAGCCAGAAAACTCTCGACACGCAAGCTCTTTTGAAGTAACTGAGCCAGGGCAATAAGTACTTGATCTCCCGCCATATGCCCAAAGTTATCATTTATAAGCTTAAAATTATCCAAATCTATAAAAAGAAGAGCGCTCTTGGCTCCTCTGCGCGCACGAGCCACCGCCCGTTTCAGAACATTTTCCAATGAGCGCCGATTAGGCAGTCCGCTAAGGTGATCATGGGTAGCTAGATAAGAAAGTTGTTTCTCTTGTTCTTTTCGATCCGTAATATCGCGGGCAATACCTAGCACTAAAGATTGGCCTCTGACCTTTACCGGAAACGTTTTTATTTCCACCGGAACTTTGGAACCGTCTTTTCGCAACAAGGTAAACTCATCTGGCCCGGTGGGTCTCCCTAAAGCATTCATTGCCAAACCTTTGGCCGCTTTTGGTAATTGTTCCGTAGTGAGCAGTTTCAGCTTTAGGAAGCTATTTCCGATCAATTCTTCCTTCTTGCAACCAATGATATCCTCTGCAGCTTTGTTACCATCAACAAAGCTACCTTTTAAATCACTCAAATAGTATCCATCCGGGGCAAGCTCGAATAATATCTTGAGACGCTCCCTTGAGCTTTTTAGTTCCCCTTCTGCTTTCTTGCTTTCTATCGTTTGTCCTAACCGCTCGGCAATAGCATTTACTAGATCTCTTTCTTCTTTGAGAAATGGGCCTTCGTGGTTTGCAGGTTTTTCCTCCAGGTAGCAGACTTCCACGCTCCCGGTCCTTTTTCCAAACACCTTAATGTCAGCTGACTGTTTCCACTTTGTTGCTTTAAAATTATTTGTTTTAAACTCTTTTTCTTTCAAGACTATTCTTGAACAAGTAATATCGGGATACTGCCAACCCGGAGGAATAAGGCTTAACGTTTCTTGAAGTATCTCTTCTACTGAAATATCGAGTTGTGCAACAAGTTTAGAAAGGTCGTAGAGACAGTTGAGTTCTTTTACTCGTTCAACAAGATCAAGCAAGAGTCTTTCTTTTTCTTCTTCTGTCTTTTTGCGCTTGGTGATGTCCTTTATGGTATGAACAAACGCTATCAGCTCATTGTTTTCGTCTAATACCGGGTCAGCTGTAGCTATATAGGCTCTTCCGTGATCCACTATCTCTCCGCTACCGGATTTCTTGGTGCTTAATGTTTCTAAACAAGGGCAACCTTGTATTGGATGATCTAGACCATGTACCACTTCATAACATGTTTTTCCTATTAGTTCCTCCGGCTTCTTACCGAGACCCTCGTATCCCGCTCTGTTTATTTTTAATATTTTAAAATCAGGCGATATTAAGGCGGTAATGCAAGGAACCGTATCAAATGTCTGTTGCCATTCATTGACAAAGCCTGCATTCGTTTCTGCTAGACTCTTTAACTGCTGCTCCGTCTGTTTGCGCGCATTACAGTCTTCTCCCGAACTCAAAACAGCCCGGATTTTACCATGCTCATCTCTTAGCAAAGCATTATGCCAGGTAATAATTCTTTCTTTGCCTCTCTTTGTTAAGACAGGGCTTTCCTGGCATTCAACTAACTCACTTTTCCCGGCAATCAGGTTATTGAAGGTAGTTTTTGCTCTGCTTCTTATCCTGGAAGGAACAAAGTTTTCAAACCAATCTTTGCCAATAATCTCTTTTTCTTTGTAGCCTAAGAGCCTGCATCCTTCTTTGTTGATGAGAGTGACCCTATATTTAGTATCAACACCGACAAATATAGCTTTAATAGCATCAACACATTTTCTTGTTGTGTCCTCTTCTTTCTGCAAAATTGTTCTCATTCCGACTATTACCCCCTTGGTCATGCACACTCAATTTAGCAATACTGCTTGTATTGAAGTTTGATCGGTATCCATCCGTTTGAAGTTAAACTACCTTTTGTATCGTACTTGTCGGAAAAATGATTAGCTTTTTGTGTAGTTTCTAGAGATGTAGGGCCCAATTGGCGCATAGACTTGATGGGCTACGCGAAGAAACGTTGCATTGGAAATTGATCCTTTTCTCTGGGGATTCTGTTCTGCAGATCCGTATGGTTCAATTGAACCACGTTAAGCATCGCTTTAGCTTGGGTCTTACGGATAAATAATGGGCAAAGATATGCCGGGGAATGCTTTGCTACGGTTCATGTAAAAAAGTAGCCAGACCAACACCTTTGTTGGTGATTCTCAGTTTTTTTCTTATGTTTTTGCGATG
>SDBS01001850.1_pt1 | contig 21328 bp, 38 predicted proteins | sample 2277091 | NCBI WGS metagenome assembly SDBS01 (sample SAMN10404972, study PRJNA504765) | marine sediment metagenome | isolation source: marine sediment core GS10_PC15, 163 cmbsf | place: Arctic Ocean: Southern Knipovich Ridge | collected 2010 | reverse complement strand
ATCTTCACCGCATTCTATACAAAAACCGTATCCTTCCGCTTTCCCTACCTCGAAGCTAGAATCGTTAATTGATTCGATAGCTCCACATTTAGGACATTCCAGGCCGCCGGTTATATCATCGCCATCATTTCCCGTGATATGCCGGTCGAGGGCTGTTGGGTTAATCTTCATTTAGTATCCCCACCACCTTATCAACGTGTATTCCGTGTTCCTGTTTAATTTTATACGCCACTAATTGCACCCAGCAATCAAGAGCGTACCTTTCCGCCCTGTATATTTCGGAATTATACTCCGCCGTTTCGCGTACTTTCGCCGCGTTTATATCGGCTTCTACTAAAGCGTCCTGGAGTATCTGTAACATATCTATACTCATTATTTCCCCTTGATTAGCCGCTCAATATCGGCGGCGGTTAATTCGGGTAGTGGTTTACCCTCCTTATATATAGCTCGTATATCTCGTAATATATCCCACGCCTTTACCAGCTCGTTTAGGGTAGTTTTTAGGGGCGGGTGTCCGTCTAGTTTAGTAGCTTCGTAAACGGTTGACTGCCCTAAATCGCAACTGATTATTATATTAACGGGCTTTATATTGTATTCTTTTAACAGCCGCCCGAACCCGTTTAGGTTATTGTTTCTCATTTATTCTCCTGTGCTATGGTTAGGATTTCGTTAAATAGTTTGTCTAGTTCGCCCAAGTCTTCTACAAGTTCTACGGCTAATGATTTTTCTGCTATCTTACTCAACCGCTCCTTGAGTTCGCGGTTCTCGCGTTCAAGTTTGTCAATTTCCCGCGATTGTCTATGCGATACTTCTAGGTTGAATCCCTCATATTCTAAATAGTCATCTTCCATTATTCCGTCTCCTTTATTACGTAGTCAAGGGCGGCTTCAAGGGTATCAAATCGGGCCATTTCCCGTCCCCCAAATCTAGTATATACTACCCATTGGACTAAATTGTATTTAATATATAATTTGCTATGACCGCTTATTATAAACCCTTTTAACTTATCCTCTAACACCGCTACTCCTCTACCCCATCTATCATTTTTAGGATTTATCGGTTCTCTTTAAATATACCGTACTCTACATATCCTTCCCCGTCAATGAGTTTAACGACTTGGACTAAAACCTCTGCTTTTGCTTCTAGCTCTAATCGCTCGGTAGTCTTTGGCTTATTCTCTGCTAGCATTAAGACTTTTTCCTTTATCGCTTCGACTTCGACGCGGAACTTGGTTATGATTTCGCGGGCGCGATTAAGCCCTACTACCTTCCCTTTTTGATAGCGGTCATAATTTATACCGCCTTGAATATCTATTATTCTCTTATCTATTTCCCGTAACATCTGTACTCCTCTACCCCGTGCATACGTAAAATCGTTTGGATTGTATAGTCGGATATACTGGGGAATGTTTTACGTAGAAATTCCCGTTTATTATCCGACGCTATGAGTTCGGCGTGAAAGTTAATTTGCGTCATTTTAAGCTCCTTTATTTAACTAGCTTTTCAGCTAATTTCATTAACGATTTAAAATCATATTTTGTTTCCCAGCTATCGCTTATTACGTCTTTAACGAGCCATTTCTTACCGGAGTAATTATGTTCCCAGTCATCATCATAGAAACAATAATCACCGGAATGACCATAATCCCATCCATACCAGTAAAAATTAATAGGGCGCGGGTCACCTGTTCCTTCCCCATCATATGTAAGACCACCGTGCGCTGATATTGGTAATTCGTCATAATCAAAACTTGCAAGTGGATGGTTAAGGGGTATTCCTATATACGCCGTAAGTGCGGACGGGCCGCGTATTATTATAAATCGTATTCCTTCGTCAAACTCATCGTAAAGTATAGTACCGCTTTTAATTTCTTTTATCTGTTCCCACGTAAGTTGTTTTGCTATCTCGTTGCTCATATTGTTATCCTTTCGTTAGCCTCTTCAGTACCGGTATATCCGGTAGACGCCCCGAAGGGCGTTTCGGCTATGCTTTACCAACACACCATAAACCCCAGAACCGCTCCAGGGCGTATTTTAACTCGTTTATGGTATCCGTATCATCGGCAATGATTTTCGGTTGTACGTCGCGGGAAAAATCAAACTCGATATCCGGGTATTCCTGGACCAGATAGGCTTCGAGTTTATCGTTATACTCGACAACGTCCGCTTCCGTTGCCTCTGTGCCGAGATAGCACTCATCGGTTGATAAAACTACTTTAACGGTTCCTGGTTCGTTTCTTTTTTCTAAACTCATTTCGTTCTCCTCTTGGTTAGGGGGCGTCGGGAAGACCGCCCCCAGAGTTGGTTACCATTCAATATCGAATATAACCGTTTCGCACCCCAGGCAAGCGTATTGATAAATCGGCTCGCCCCAATTTTCTTTGGCTATTTTGCTATTGCGTTTTAGCATACCCGAAGTAGCAGGACGAATGCCCATATACTCTATGAAGTCCTGGTCTAACTTCTGATAGCAATCGCCACAATAAGATATGCCGCGCCGCGCTGACCAGTACCCTACTTGTTTTTCTTTACTCATTCCCAACTCCTTTGATTGATTTTCCCTACGTTCTATACGAATCATAGCATAGTTTTATACCGTTGTCAAGGTTTATTTTACCGATAACGGTATAATTATAGAGGGGAAAGCGCATAAGTCTATATATATCAACAGGTTAGAAGGTTGAATTATTTTTTTACCGAGCGCGTTTTTTTATTAGATTTTTATAACGGATAATTAATAACGGTATTTATAAATAAACCTTGACAAAAACCGACGCTTGGTATATAGTCGTAATATGGAATCGAAGGGAAAAGGGGACGATAATAATATAATAGGGCAAGAACTGTTTGAATGTTTACCAGATGGTATATCACTTGAAAACCTAGATGCTTATTTTAATTCGTTAGCTGTAATGAACAGTGAGTTCCGAGGTTATTGATGACTAGGGAACAGTTAAATATATATCAAGATACGTGGGGATATAAACGAGATGTACTGTATAGCCGGATTCAAGCGGAGATAGATTATTTTTGGGTCTCGTTTTGGGCGCGGCTATTTTATAGAGTTTAGCTAATCAGTAATATGGCGAAAACAAAACCAATAGCGTTTAAGGTTATTTATTAATGGAGATAGTAAATAAAAAGATAAAAGAGCTAACCCCGTTTGAGGGCAACCCCCGCCAACGAACCGAGCAGGTATTAAATCACCTGGTTAAATCCATAAAAGAACACGGATTTGTTGAACCAATTATCCTTTGGGCGAACGCTCCCGATTTCGGATATCCGGCAAATTGTATTATAGGCGGTCATCGTAGAATTGACGCACTGAACTGGCTTATCGAAAACGAGGGAATGGATAACATCCCGATACCTTGCGTTGAGATTGAGGTTGACGGAATAGCGAAGGCGAAGATATTAAATATCGCGCTAAATAAAATTGGGGAGCAATTCGATTATCCGATGCTCAAGGATTGGTTGGTTGAAATAGACACTGGAGCTATTGATATTGAAGTAACTGGATTTACCGAAGTTGAAGTAAAAGAAATATTTGATTATGAACCGAGTAATTATTATAAAGAAAAAGACGAAACTGATATAGATAAAATTATTGACGGAGAAGGCGGTATTTGTCCTAAATGTGGTTATGAATGGTAAAGGTAACTTCATTATTTTCGGGAATAGGTGGTAGTTCAACTGGCTATGAGCTTGCAGGGTTTGATGTAATAACATCTAATGAATATAATGAAAATATCGCTAAATATTACAAGCTAAATCATATAACCACTAATTGTTTAGTAAAACCTATTCAAGATATAAAAGACGACGAACTGATAGAATGTGATGTATTAGATGGTTCCCCGCCGTGTCAAGGATTTAGTACTAGCGGCTCTCGTAAAGCAAGCGATAAACGTAATTTGCTTTGGTTAGAATATATAAGGATATTAGATATTTTAAATCCCTCAGTAATTTTAATGGAAAACTCTGCTCATATATTAAAAGGTTATGGCAAAATATATATACGAGCGATTATTCAGGAAATCAAAAAACGAGATTATCATATAACATATGGAATAATTAACGCCGTTCATTATGAAGTACCGCAAAATCGAATACGATTTATATTGATAGGACAACAGAAGCATAAATATAAGTTTCCAGAACATCATAGGATTAAATTATTATCTGAAGCATTTCAAGATATGTCTGAAAATGATATATATTATTTAGATCATTTTAAGCATTATAATAAAACCCATAAACTTATGTTTTTATTGCAACAAGGCAAAAGATTAGATACTATTACTAATGGATATGGATTTGACCATTATAGATTAATTTTAAATGAGCCTTCACGAACCCTAACAGCCACAGGTTTAGCTAATGGTGTTTTTATTCATCCTATTATTGATAGACCGATTTCGGTTAATGAAATGAAACGACTAAGTAGCTTTCCAGACGATTATATACTCGATAATTATAAATGGGCGGGATTCGGAATAGGTAATAGCGTACCTCCAAATATGATTAAAAATATAGCAAAGAACTTTGATATATAGGATTGACTTTATAAAGGAAAGCTGTTAAAATAACTATGTAATTATTATAACCTCTATGATTAAAAAGACCGACAAGTTCAGGAATAATAAAGATACGCGCGATAAGGCGAAACGTCGCCGCGCCGTACTCTATGATTTCTGGATTAGGGGTACAATGCCCGGCGAGGTATCGAAGATGCAGTTTTCGATACCAGGTGGAGATTACCACGACTGGACCGAAAACGAGGGTAGCGGTAACGGAACGATACCTCTTTCGACTATTAAAGCCGACTGGAAGCACTTTGAAAAGGACGCGGCAGAAGATTATGATATATCGCATAAGCGGGGCAAGGCAGTTGCGATGATATGTCGTACAATTAGTCAAGCCGATAAATTATATGAGACAGCCCCGGACGTTAAAGATAAAGCAACCGCGTTATCGGTGAAGGTCAAGGCTATTGAGCAATATTCTAAAATACACGGATTGTTAATTGAAACTAAAAAGTCAATAGGCGACCCGAATAATCCGATAGTTCACGAGCATCGACTTGGCGAAGGAATGACCGAAGAGGAAGTTATCAATATAGCGCAAGCGGTTATAGATAAGGGGTAGGGATGACTAAAGTAAAATGGGACGGGGAAATCTGTAAAAAATGCAAAAGAGAACAACGTCTAGGATGGGCGGTAAGTGATGAGTTATGGTTTATAATAACAGATAACTATTCAGGGATATTATGCCTTGAATGTTTTTTAGAATTAGCACATCAACTGGGCTATATTATTAAGATTGAATACTTTACATTTTTAGATACTAATACGTTTTAATATGGGAGACAGTATATTATTTATAGATAATGAATAACGACTACTATATAAAAGCGGCTAAAATGACTAACTACGCATTTGCACGGTTGATATGCAAACGAGACCGGTTACGGCGCGAACATTTAGACTGGGAGAACCTACTGGATTTACAATTCTTTTTAGGCCTAATGCCGCGCGAAAGTTTAAAAACAACGTTTTTTATAGAATCGCGATTAGTTAAAACGATATTGGATGACGGTGATTTTAGGGAATTGCTTATTTGCGATACATATAGCCATTCAGCGCAACGAGTACGCGCTATCAAGCGATATCTACAATCGGATGAAGCGGAGATGTATTCTCCGGGTATTCGTAAGCGGATAAAGAATGCGGATAAATGGACCGAAAACGAAATATCAATACCAGGGATTAAAAACGGGGAATTGTACCAGCGGAAAACAAAAGAAGGCAATTTAATCGCTTGTGGTATTGAAAGCCCACAGACGGGTATTCACGTTGACCGCGCATCTCTTGATGATGTCGTAAACGAACAGGATCGCCGGTCAAAGGCGCGCCGCGATGCCACGATAGAATATTTTCCCTATTTATTCGATATGGTTGAATCGGATAAGCAAATTGCAATCATAGGAACGCCTTGGAGTCCAGTTGATTTATATGCGCATATTCAAGAACGGTATAGCGATATATTTACAACGTATAAACAATCTATCTATAATTCAGACGGTTCGGTATGGCTATCCGAAACGTACCCGCCCGAAAAGATTGAACGTCTCAAGAAAGAACCTATTCATTTTTCCCATCAATATTTATGTAATGCTATCGGCGGCGAAGATACGCTTATTCAAGAGAGTTGGATTCGATTTGTAGACAAACCTAAACGGTTTAATCGAGTAGTCTATGGTATCGACCCAGCATACTCGGAATCGGACGTACAGGACGCTTGCGATAATGCTCTTGTAATATGGTGTGATGGCCAAGATGGGATAGGGATATTAAATAGTCGAATAGAACGGGAAAGTTTATATCAGTTTAAAAAGAAATCGGTACTTAAATATTATGCACAATATCCACCGTCAATGGCAGTTGTCGAAAATAACGGTGTCCAGAAGGCGGCGTTGCAATTAATGAGAGCGAACGATTTTAAACCCGATAGCCAAGAATATAATGCATATAATCAATTCGCTAAAAAGCTAGTCGGGACCGGAAGTTTAGGCGGTCGAGATAAAGCTACCCGCGCCCGCCCGATGATTGACTATATGGAGCTACACGGGGTATGGATGGTGGATAATCCGGGCAATCGCAAGCTGTACGACCAGATGATATTATTTCCAGCTATTGATGACAACGATGGAGTAGACGCTGCGAGTAACGGATTTCTCCGGCTAAAGAAAAAAGCAGCAGTTGCGTCTCCGAAGGTATCGGGCAAACGCGAAACATATCAAGAGGGGTTTGTATAATGGATGTAAGTGAAATTAAACCAAACGAGCAAGGGCAAGTAACATTAAAAGAACTAATAGAAGTTCTTTGCTATATTACGAAAATGTTTAGAGGTACTGAATGCCAGTAGTAGAAAAAGACCTTAAAAAAGACGTACCGGATATATTTAACGCTTTCGATCGGTTTTTCCAAGCGTTTAATACTAATACCCTAACGATATCGAATATCAACTTAATGCGCCTTGACCCGACGGTTGCGCTGGGATTGGGTATGATAAAAGAACCTATCCTGGGGTTGAATTATAAATACGAATGCGACTTAACGGAAGAGCAAGGTAAGAAGCAAGTTGAGTTCTTGAAACTATTCTATGACCCGTTTAAGCGGAGCGTTGATAGTAAGATAATGAAGGCATTAGAATACGGCAATGCTTCGATGATTAAGGTTTATACAAGTGCTGATTTTAACGGTCAAAAGGTTTTAGTACCATTAGATTTTAAAAGCTATAAACCCGAAAATATTACTTTAAAAGAAGATAAATGGAATAGATACAGCGGATTAGAACATAACTCAATAGAATATGATAAAATGAAAACCGTCCACGCGGTCTGGGGCGGGGAATATATAGAGGAATCTATTTACGGCAATTCGATATTTGAACCTACTTATCAGGCATATTATAGGTATCAATTAGTCTGGCTTTACTATGTACGATATCTTGAAAAGCAAGCGGCGGCAACGGCTAAAATATTATTTCCCGCTGACGATACGGACTCGGATGGAAACCCTACAAATTATCAGGCCGATGCCGAAGCGTTAGGGGAAGGACTAAAATCGGGAAGTACGATTGCCTTATCTAGTGAACGTGATACCGAAGGCAATTTGCTTTGGGACTTTGAATATGCGGACGCCCCCACTAATGGATCGGAGTTTATCAATAATATGGACAAGACCGAAACTTTGATGTTGCGGTCAATTCTGGTCCCGGACGCGGCTTTGACTCGGCCCGGTGGGGCCGTAGGTACGCTTGCGGAATCTAAAGAACGCGGGGAATCGTTTACTACTGCTCTTGAGAATAAATCCCAATGGCGCGATAGTGTAATTAACACTCAAATTATTGACCAGCTAATAGCTATTAACTTTGGCGACGCGGCTATTCCGATTAAGCTCGTATCTGAACCAATAATTGACGAAGACCGGATATTGTTAGGTAAGTTATTCGAAAAGATGACAACGGATAGTCGAGTTAGCGAAATGGTAACACAAATGTTCGCGGATAGATACGACTGGGATATGGATGAGGTAATGGAGTTGATTATAGCGAAGCGGGAAATCTTGACTCCCGAAATGCCAGAACAGCCGGATAACCGAGACGAACAACCTTCGGGCGGCCAGCAAGAGCAAGAAGAAATTGAAATGGAAACCGCGATAAGTGAAGGCGTTTTAGAAATGGACGCGGATATTCAAGAAGCTATGGAGTTGTAATGACATTAATACAATTAATAAACGAACTTATAGAACACCGTGATAAAATAGAAGTACAAGGGCAAGATGCCACATTGCAAGGTGTATTAGTATCTGTTGATAATTCTGGGGAAGTTGTATCGTTTCTAGGAACGAGAACCCAATAATGCCTCATAGTGACATACATAAATTAGAAAGCAGGGCAGTCGAAGAGTTAGGGAAAGCCCTTGACATCGTAGCGAAGGGAACGCCGGTATCGCGTAGACTTGGCAAGCGGCGGTATCGAAATGCTTTAGCACGGTTAGAAGGCGCGGCGTACCGGCTAGGGCAATCCGATACCTATTGGGCGTATAAGAAAAACCCACAGGTTAAGGTATCGAAACCGCCGGTGAATATAAGGCAGATAAAAGAACGTGTCCGGCTAGTATCGGGTAGACAATTCGCCGATTATATCTATGATAAAGGATTTATGGCATATGAAACGAAATATAAAAAACGCCCCGACTTAAGGGGAAGGCAACTTGCATTAATAGAGGAATGGAAAGCACGTTTACCTAAAACAATAGTGCAAACCGAAGCGCAAGATATGTACAATCAAGGTCAGGATTCGGTTGCTCAAACGGTTGAGGTTAAGTAATGGATTATCCAATGGTAGAGATGCAAAAGGTATTTATTTTATTATATATCAACGGTAAAGAAATATATCCCAAAGGCATATATTCTGACCGTGAAGGCGCAAAGCGTGTACAAAAGTTTTACGAGGGAATTGACGGTGATTGCTATTCATTATGGGAATGTAGTATTGATAATGAGTTAAAATACCCTAATCGAATTATAGTTGATTATGAAAATAAAATAAACGAAATTAAACAATATATAAAAGAAAACTAATGGCTATAATCCCTCTAATAATTCCGACTGCTACTTGGTATAATACAGATGACAGCGATACGTGTGATTTTTGCGCGGGACTAATCGGGTTTTTACAGGGGAAAAGATTTATAGTAGGGTCGAGTGCGTATTGGGATAATATGGGGACATTTCACCCTAATTGTAGGTGGCGATATAATTACGGAGTTATCCCGGTCGGAGTGATAACGACGGAACCGAAACGAATTGATATACTTCCCCCGACCGCGCCCGCGTGGGATATAGCTCATAAATCAATTGTCCCTTTACAGGTGTGGCCACATCGAATAGACCGTATCGTAGCGCGTCCGGTTAAACGTAAACAGGGGGCAGTCCAGGAAGGTACGGATAAATACGATTTAAATCTGGTCCAGAAAGCCAAACAAGAATACCGGAAATTAGTTAAGGCTGCGGACTTGACATTAGATAAAATCCGTGATAAACTAATCAGGAAATATGGAATCAACGCTTTTGTAGCTTTCAACGAGGTAGTAATATGATATATATAGAAGAGAAAGAATGTCCGTATTCTCCACTAGGATTTGAGTGTATTAATTATTATCTATATGCGGTTCGGAAGTGGAAACGAGAACATCCTAATATGGAGCGGGTTGTCGAAAGTATGAACGATGACTTTATAGAGCAATGCAACTAGTGTATAATATAGAGAGAATATAATGGTTAAAGCAATAGATTTAACGGGTGAAAAGTTTCAGCGGTTATCCGTTATTAAACGAGTTGAGAATACGGGGTATTGTAAATCACGCCCAAATGGAAAACCTACTTGGAAATGTGAATGTCAATGTGGCGTTATAATTAACGTAATGGGAGATAGTTTGCGGTCTGGCCATACTAAAAGTTGTGGTTGTTTGAATAGAGAATTATCTATTAAACGAACTTTAGGAATGAACGGTAAAAAAAGCTTTAGTTGGAAAGGCGGAAGATATAAAACTGGTATGGGTTATATTTATATTTATACACCGGAACATCCATATTCTACTAAAGCGGGTTATATTCTTGAGCATCGTTCTATCATTGAAAAATATTTAGACCGTATCCTATCGCCGTTTGAAGTAGTTCACCATAGAGACGGAGATAAGTCAAATAACGACATTAATAATCTTATGTTATTTAATAATAATACAGACCACTTAAACCATCATCGTTTTATAAAAAATAATGAATATAGAGCTTAACAATGACGAAGAAAAGGTTATAAAAAAGATACGTGAAGTATGTAATGATACGGGGTATGGGACGGTAACAGTAACGATACACGCGGGCGGTGTCCACTACTCTAAAAAGGAAATAGGGGAGAAGCATTGAGACTAGATATAGTTATAGTAGGTTTCTATTTTAGTTTTCGGGTTGATAAATACTTTTATTTTATACCAAAATATTATCGACATCCATTAGATTGGGAATCGGTTGCAGGTAATAAAGATTTATATTGTATTCGTTGGTTAATATTTGAGTTCATATATAGAGATTATCAGCAACGCGAATGGAACGATTTACGTATCGTAATTAACTAGCCCAAGGAGTGCAGTTATGAAATACCTAGTAGTAAAGCAAGCAAACGACCGAATTATATATTATTTATATACGGTCAAGAATGAATATACTAATGCTATACAAGACGATGATTTTATATTTGGAGCGGAAATTGACGGTGATATAAAGAGCTATGTTACGAATTGGGCTCCTAATAACAATTAACTAGCCCCAGTAAACAAATTACAGGGTGGTAGAGTTACCTTCGGGTTGCTTGCCGCCCTTTTACTATGTATAGCAAACCAACACTAACGGGGTATTATAAATACTCAAAGCCGATTAAAACCGGCGAAGGAGGGTTATGGTTAAAAGACTAATATTAACTCTATTGATACTAGCAAGTTTAGCGAACGCCGAAACATTGACGTACACGCTCGCGGGCGGTGCTAGTGAAACCCAGACGCTAAATATTCAATATTTTGATAGGGTATTATATTACGACGTTACCAGCGCAACAGGTACTTTCGAGTTGACTATTGAAGGGAGCGCGGACGGTACGGAATGGGATAGTATGTACGTATCGGGTACGGTTGCGGGTCTGGATAACGGGTCAATTAATCTAGGGGTATATAGCAACATCCGAATTAAGGTTGAGGATAAATCGGCGAGCGCAAATACGATAGTGGTGATAACACGCCCTTTCGACAATAACTTTACTTTCGATGGCACAGTAGACGTGGATGCAAGTTCTCCATCGAATAATCAGGTACTTACCTTCAACTCGACTACATCTAAATGGACTTCGGGCGCACAGACCGCAATTGACCACGATACCCTAACTAATACGCACGATTTAACAACAGATATTGACCACGACGGAATAGCAAATTATGTCGCGGACAAACATATAGATTGGACTTCCGCTTCGGATAACTTCGAGACTTCCGGCGCCGGTCAGTTCGGCGGCAATTTAGCCGTCGGCGGCAATATCACTCCAAACGCTCCACTTCATATTAAGGGTGGTACGCCGGGTACTGTTGGTGATCATCCTGCGGGGCAATTAATTATCCAGAATCCAAGTATTCTTGTAAATGGAAATGCGGCTATTACTGGTTACACTTCGGATATCGCGGGTAATCCCGTTCATCAATTATGGTATTTTGGAAGTGTAACTTCGTCGAATCAAGATGTTATTATATTAAATAGAGCGAATGCTAATTTACATCTCGGAACAAATGGCTCTTCTAAAATGGTCATCACTCCTGATGGTAATGTAGATATTCCAGTCAGTCTTTCAACCGCTGATTTAGATGTTTCAGATAATCTAACCGTTACTTCGGGTACTTCACATTTCGGAGACGGTACAGATTATACTAGCACGGAAGCGGACGGGACATTAGTTTTCACCGGGGCCGCTACTGTATGGGATGACCTTCGAGTTCCCCTATCTGCTACCAAAGTTAATCCTGTTACTAGTAAACCAGACTTTGCGGTATTTAGAAATGGAGTTTACGCGTTTGGTTTCGATGACGGTGCGGACGAAAGCGTTAATTTTATCACACACTTCCCCCATAGTTGGAGCGAAGGTACAACCGTTTATCCGCATATTCATTGGGGTATAGCAACGGCAGGCAGTAATGGTGGCGCGGAAAATGTTAAGTGGGGACTTGAATATACAATAGCCGATATAGATGACGTTATGCCAGCGTCCACCACGATTTATACCGATACGATAGACGTTCAAACTAATCCTCAATATGATACGTTTAAGACTGCGATAGACGCCGGTATTGATATGACCGGGTTCACTATATCGTGCGTGATGATAGGGAGATTATTTAGAGATACATCTGTTGCTAACGATTTTACTCCAGACGCCTATGGATTTGAGTTTGACATTCATTACGAAAAAGACACAGTAGGAAGTAGGCAATATAATGATATTAAATAGGATGGTGAAATGAAACAATACCGAAAAGATATAGCTAGAATCGGAACGATTAAGCATCCTGAAGGTGATATAAACTTTACTGAAGAATACTTTAATACGCTAATTAAGAATACTAAAACTAAAGGACATAATGCTTTCGTACCGTTTAGGCATTCTAAAAACCCTAGAGATAATACAGGGTTTATTGAATCTTTTGAAGTTAAGGACGGTATACTATATGGGGTATTTAATATAGATGAAGATGTAGGGGAAAAGTATATTGATACGGGACGTATTCAAGGCGTTTCGATTGGTATTGATAGCTATAAAACAGGCGATGATTATATCAATCACGTAGCATTAACAGTAGACCCTCACGTAAAAGACCAATCATCTTTTGTCCAGATGGAAACAGGAAGTAAGTTTATATATTTATCTAACAACGATTTAAAAGAATGGGGAGGTGATACAATGAACGATGAAACTATGAAGCTGTCTCTGATGGACAAGCTAACCCTTTCAATGGAAAGTAAGGCGGCTTTGAACGCTGAAAATACCGAGTTAAAAACTAGCAAGCTGGAAATGGAGTCGCAAGTATTAGAGCTGAATTCAAAGGTCGATACTTTGAATAGTAAGGTTTTAGAAATGGAAAAAGCTGAAACCGAGCGTGTCGAGAAGCTGGAGTTAGAAGCGGTTGAAGTTCTTAAAACCGAGCGGAAAGGTATTTATACGCTGGCATTAGAAGCTGGAAAATACGCTCCGGGCGATAATGATGAAATTGAAAAGCTGGGATATGACAACGTACAGTTGGCCGGTTATTTCAAGGGTATGGGCGTCCAGTTTAATATGGAGAAATCAACGGCGGCGGTTGATCCGAACGAGGAACTGACTGGTATGAAAGCTCCGGGTCAAGAACGAGTAGTCGAAGAAATGCGTAAATCGGGATTTACCGATGACGAAATAGAAGCAACTTACTAGGAGGTGATAAAATGCCATTTGCAAAAATAACAGCAGATAGGAATAGTCGCCCGCGCGGTGCATCAAGCGCAAATGAAGGTAGCTATATTTACGCTACTGTTAAGAGCGGTGTTACGCTATATAAAGGCGAATTAGCTGTCTGGGAAACCGGCGATACTGGTTATGTCCACTTTGCTAGTAATACGGCGGCTGAACCTTTTGCCGGAGTAGCGGCTGAAACCGTAATAGGGGATGGTACGCTACGTATTAAACTCTGGATAGTAGGAGAACATTACTTTATCAAAGGAACTCCGGCTATTACAGACGACGGCGTTGATTTCTATTGTGATGGCGGCGGAACTGGTACAAGCGCAACTATTCAATCGGGCGATAGTACAGGTTTGTCGGTGGGAGTCGGGCGTTACGATACGAATGATAGTTCGGGTATTTGGGTATTAATCGATAACTACGCAGGTTTAGGAAACTAGGAGGTGATTTAATATGGCAGGTCCAAATATGAGTCAGGCGGACTTCGCAGCTTTTATGGACAAATCTATAAAGGGCGAGTTTGCTAAAATATGGGAAAAGGATTATTGGAAAGGCGATGGCTATCAGGCATTAGTCAAAGTTTCTACTTCTGATAGCAATAGCGAAAAGTACGGTTTCGGCGGTGCATCTCCATTGCCCGACGATGTAACCGATAATCGCTTCGAAGAATACGGTTTCGACGACGAATCATATTCGTTGACTAACAAGAAATACGGCAAAAAGTTAGTTATTGAAGAGGACACCTGGGCGGATGATTTACATCAATATCTACGAGATAAAGCGGCTAACGCTGCTCGTGGATTTGGTATCTTACTTCCGAAACAAGCAGCTGAACACGTTATAGCCGGTGTTAATACAGTGTGCCACGACGGTAGCTTTTTCTTTGACGTTAACCACACATCACTAACGCAGGATAACGACGACCAGAACGAATTAGTATCAACCGCAAGTATGAATACGGCTGTAACAGCTATTGCGGCGGTTGATAATGCGATGGCGGCTTTTACGGATGAAAACGGGACATTCCTTGATATGAGTATTGATACCGTTATGTGCGGGCCGGGTGTATGTGCGGACGCTTTTAAACGAGTTATTGCTTCTCCGCAATTACCTGGAACGGCTAACAACGACGGCAATCCGTATTATCAGAAACTACGTTTAATCGTTAATCCGTACATCAAAGTAGCAGCATCTTGGTATGCTTTCGATACTAAGGTTCATAAACCGCTGTTATTCCAGGATAGGTCTGGTCTAGTAACGCATCAGGGTACTCCCGATGCCGATAGTCCATTTTTCAAGAATAGATACTATATGCGTTATGTCTGGGGTTACGGCCCCTGGTATACCGGAATAATCGGAGATTTAGCATAAGGGGGTGACATATGAAACATTTAACATTTTTACTGCTCATTATCCCCGTTCTTGTGTTTGGTGAAGCTACTCATTTTACCGATTTAACGGTGGATGATGACCTTATAGTTACCGATGATGTAACTATCGGCGGGGATACCGCATTTACGGGCGACCTAACGGTAACAGGGTCGTTAATAGCAAACGGTATTTTAGATGCTAATCTTACGTCGGATTTCGCTGGCGATGCGGTATTTAACGAGGACGTTTCGCTATGCGTTGCGGCCGACGATAAAGCTACTTTAACGCTTGGTTATTTCACTCAATTTAGAGTAGGTACAGGTTCTACTCCTGGAATAACTTTAGGGGCAGACGATGTATTTATCGAAGGCACTTTAGAAACGGACGGAATAGCTTCGTTTTCTGCGGGAGCAGTTGGCGCGCCCGCTATATACGGAACGGATGACGTCAATACAGGTATTTGGTGGAGCGCGGCTGATACGCTTAATATGAGCGTTGGCGGCGCGGAGGTTTTAGAGTTTGGTGCAACGGCTAATATAATCGGCAACGCTTCCGATACAACTACGATACTAGGTGCTTTACGTGTAGGTACAGGTGGGACACCCGGAATTACTTTGGGCGACGATGACCTATACGTAGAGGGAACGCTTGAGGTTGACGGGGTAACATCTTTTGCGGCGGGCGCAGTCGGCGCTCCCGGTTTATATCCTACCGATGATGTTGATACCGGAATATATGCAATCGGTGCTGACCAGTTAGGTATAGCCGCCAACGGTGCGGTTGTTCTTGATATTGCTACGACTGGATTAGATATTACCGGTACGCTTTCAACGACCGGAATAGTTGACATTCCGGCTGGTGCGGTGGGTGCGCCTTCCCTTTTCATAACGGGTTCGGCGACTACCGGATTTTATCAATCGGCGGCCGACGAAATGGCTATCGCGGTTGGTGGTGCGAACGTCGGTACGTGGGATGGTACAGGGTTAGTAGCCGACGGATTTAACGGCCCAATCGGAACGACTACCCCTGCGGCCGGTACGTTTACGGACGTTGCGGGAGACGGTGATTTTTCCTACGGTTCGGACCCTGGAGACCTACATCTCTATATGCGGAGAACCCAAACGATTAAAACGATTGACGGTTTCGATTACGGGGAAGATACGCTATTCGCTTTGATGTGGGATATAACAGGTGTAGTCGGAGCTGGTACGAATAACATAACCGGTACGGATGGTTGGAACGTATTGACCACTGCCGGTGCGGGCGGCCCGGATATGGAGAGTACGGTATCTAATGGGTTGCATCATAATCGACTTTATGAACCTCGCCTTGAAATCGTTGTAGATGTCGGTACGCTGGCGGGTTCGGAGTTTAACTTTGGGTTTTATGCGGGCGCGGCTGAATACGCTGAAATCCGCTACGACGCTTCGACCGACGGCTTCTGGAAAATAGTAGTAGATGATACGGCTGGTGCTGATACGGTAGATAGTACGATAGCGGTAACTACCAATCCTACGAAGCTGGAAATCTGGACGGCGGCGGATGGAACTATTGGCTATGCGATAGATGACGTTGAGGGTACAGTCGTTGGTATAACTAATCTAATGACCGCATCTGACCATTACGTACGCTATCAGGGATTAGAAGAGGGCGCGTCTGCAAGAGTATTCGCGGTTGATTATATCATTCAAGAGCAGTTGAAACTGCAATAAAGGAGTAGTTATGTTCAGGGGTAAATTAACGGCGGCTTTTCTAAACAAAGCACGTAAAGAGGGGAAACCTGAAATCTCAACTCAGGGACGTTATTGCGGCGGAGTTAAGTTTTACGGCGATAAATGGATACCGTATGACGAAAGCAATGTCGTTATGGATTCTATCAATGAGTTCGCGGATGCGGGTTATCTTGAGATTGAAAAAATTACAGATAAGGAAGGCCACCCCCCTGCGGAATCACCAACGGATTTAAAGGCGCAAGCGGAATCAGATTTAACAGAGGACGCCGAAATTGAAAAGGAAGTTAATCGGTGTCAGGGTATTAAACACGGCGGGGAGCAGTGTACACGTCAGTCATTAAGCGGCGAGATATATTGTAAAACCCACCTTAAAGCTAATCAAGGCGAATAATGGCGTACTGTACGAAGGCACAAGTTCGGGCGCAGTTTCCGTTAATTGAGGCAACGGTAGTTATTGACGCTACGTTAGATGACTATATAGCGCGGGCGGATGCGATGATTAACACCGCTTTAAACGGCAATAACTATGTTACACCGGTAGTCTCTCCGACTAAAGATATAGAGATGTGGAGTATATACGGGGCGGCTTTACAGTGCAATATTCAGGTAGTGGGGGCGGGGCAGAATAACGAAGCCTTTAATTTCCCTAATATATTAGCTTGGTATGAGTTTATTAAAACCGAAGCTAAAAACGGTAAACTACTTATACCTCGAAATACTTACGCGGCGAGCGTAACGTCGGATAATTTGGAAGACCCAGATTATTCCGAGTTTAAAACGCCGGAAGGGTTTGCATTAAACAATGATTAGCGGAACCGTGACAACAGATTTAAAAGATGTAGAGATGAAGGTTGACCTGACCAAAATCGAAGACCGGTTAAGTGCAATTATTAGATCGCATTTAATCGGTCAATTCGAGGCAGGTAAAGGTAAAACGAAATGGGTTGCGCTTGCGCCCGCGACGTTACGAAAACCGCGCCGGAGTAAAACTCCATTTGATACGCTACCCCGTAAAATGCGGCGGGACTTTACCCAGAAAACCGGTTCACATTATACACACACTACTAGAACTACCCACGAGGAAGGTGTTGAAGACGACATTGCTTCGTATCAAATGAAACCGGACGGAATGCGAGGTTTAGCACCGCGTATACCTCAAAGGTCAATCGAAGCAACTCCGGCAATGGCAACAGAGGTAGCAGAGTTAATAGCAGACCAGATTATAGGTGATATATGAGTTTTCAAGATGACTCGTTATTGTATTTAAAGGAAGTTCTTGAGGATTGGTTGACATCCGAAAGTAAAACTGGGAATGTTATTGAAGGCGTTCCAGAAAAGGGGCTTCCGACGGGCGTTTCGGATTTAGATTTATTTATTACTAATCTTACCGGACACCCGCAATATAATGAAGACGAATTGCTTATAACTGCTCATATTATAGCCATAAGATTTAAAGAAGTTAGTGTTGCAGACGCGGCCAATGATACGTCGGATGTTCTGGATAGTATGATGCGATATATCTACACGAATGTAGAAGAAGGATCAAAAGATATTTCCGGCAAATCATCTACTTGGAAATGGGTTGAAATAACGAACGAAGGTTATGGTGAACCCGAAACCGCGTTTGAAAATACTATTACAATCGAAACTATTTTTACTAACGGGATTAACAGACCCGGTTGGTAGGAGGTGCTTAAATGTATTATTTTGAACTGAATGTACCTACGGTACTTCACGGTATTAGTACACGTCCAGGTTGCCCGCTATCGGATAGGGAGAAAAACCATTTTAAGGTATTATCCAAAACCAATAGCAATGGCGAATGTACTTTGCGTTATATTACTACAAAGAAACCGAAGGCTAAATTAGAAGCTCCTAAAGGAGGTAATAAGTAATGGCTAAAAGACGATTGATGGGACGAGGGATGTTATGGAATGCAGACGGCAATCCGGGTAAGTTCTCCGCTTTTGGGGGAATTAATCTATCGTGGGATTCGCAGTTTTTGGAACTGCCTGATGATGCGGATTTTTCTGCAAGTTCGTTTGACTTCCTATTAGGGAAAAAGGCTACTTTTGAGTTCTCACTAAATTCAACAGACGCTAATTCCTGGGCATTGCTTACGGGCGGAACGACAACCACTAGTTTAAGTTTGCATTTTATAGAAGCAGAACCGCAAGAAGTGGCATTAATTACTTTTGAAGCCACCGTGGACAATAGCCCGTTGAAAGAAAATGATGCCGCGACGGTAACGGTTGCTAGGGTTTTCTCTAAAGATAGCGCGGGCGACGAAACTGAACTAGTACAGGTAGCGGCGGCGGCAGAGGTTGCTGGAGAGTCGTATTCAGTCGTACCAGCAACGGGCGTATTTACATTCGCGGCGGGTGATGCGGAAGTTGCGTACTATTTCGATTACGCTTATACCGGAACAGCTGGTACGCGTGTGCGCGTTAATCAAGATGACCTACCCGCGTCGTTTGAGTTTATGGGTTACTTAGATGCTCCTTCAAAAGGTAGTTCTGTACAGATACCGATACATATTCCTAATCTTAATCCCTCTATGCCTGATAAATGGGGCGCCGATAGGCTTGCAGCTGGTGGCCCGATTACCATTACCTGCGGAGTTGCGGGTGATTACATAGATTGGTATTATAACGATTAGAATCAATGGGGCGGGTAATCCCCGCCCCTACTTATGGAAATTATAGGCAATCAAAGACCGGAAGACGAAATGCCGGAAGAGTTGCGGGACTACATAGCGTCTTTGGGTAAGGATTATGAGTTCTCACCGCTTGACTTTTCTCGGACCAGATACTATCACGAGGGGCTTTCGTTGCCGTATCCGAAGGTATATTTATATTACCCTCTACTTGAATTGCAATCCGAACCAACCGATTATAATATCATCAAAAGTTTATGGCTTCTTATTCGACAAGAAAAAGAAAACGTTATTAAATATCTGGATATAGAATTAAATCAATGGCAAATGTTGATTGATATAATGAGGTTTCTACCATTTAAAAAACGGACGAAATGGCGAAAATTAATTGATATAATGGTTTTAATAACGGTTGAAATCAACGGGGTTTATAAAGACGATAACTGGGTAAATCGCGGGATGTTGACCTTTCAGCGACGCGCTGCCGACCCCGAAGTGAAACCGTTAGGAATTATCGAATATAAAGACGGGATTTTAGGGATAGCGCAAAAGCTAGGGAAGACTCCGGCAGAAATTAACGAGATGTATATCCCTCAATATGCGGCTATCCTACACGGAACGGACGCTTTCACAGCAGAGGAGCAACATCACTATGAAAATATTGGAGAAAATAACATTTAGGGGTATGGAATTTCCCTATCCAGTTGAAAGGGATAATTTTATCCGGTACGCTTTACAAGCGGAGCAGGATTTACTGGCTGGGAATAAATTAAATATGATACTCCCTGTTTACAACTTACTCTTCGGTGGGTTGCCTAAAAATCACTTGACGGGATTATTAAGAGTAATTACTAAAATACCCTTAAAACGTTTTAACGAAACATTAGCGGCTATGCCGTGTATAGCGAGGGAAATTGGTAGATCGTAAGATAAATATATTTACGAAGGTTACGGGCGCGGGCGCGGTCGGAGGGTTGTCCGCGAAAATGGGGGCTTTGCTTGTCGTTGTAGGATTAGTTGCGGCGGCTATGATTGGATTAACTAAAGCGGCTTTTGATTCCGCTAAAAAGTTTCTTGAGTTTGAAAAGTCTGTTATCAAAATTAACGTTCTATTGGATAAAACGGAACGTAAAGCCGCGAACGTCAAGGATAGATTATTAGCTTTACGAAAAGCCGTACCGACGGCGGAGTTTGACGATTTATCCGATTCGGTATTTACCCTTCAATCGGAACTGGGTAATGTCGAGGATGCTTTTAAACTTGCGGAGTTAGCGGCGAAGGCGGGGGCGGCTACTAATACAGATGTTGCGAATGTAACAAAAGCTCTTGTTACTAATATAAAGGTATTTAACCTCAATACCGAAGAGTCTATAAGTTGGTTAGACAAGTACGTTAAAGCTGTTAATTCCGGTGTTATAACCGGTGCTAAATTATCAAGACAAGTAGATGAAGGCGCAATCGCTATGAACCGTTTAGGGGCTTCAACAGAGGAAACCCTTGCGGTTTATTCTACAATTGGCGGTGCGTTACGTGAAGAGTCTATTAAAACCGGTTTAAAAGCAATCGCGAATGAAGTGCTGAGTAATAAAAAGAGGTTTGAGGAAGCCGGTGTAGCTACAACTTCTTTTATAGATATATTAAATAGTGTTGAGGGTAAAGATATAGCTGAACTGGGGTTTGGTGCTGAGTCAGCCCAATTATTAGAAGTTCTTGCGGCTAATAAAGATAAGTATCTTGAAATGGTCGATGCCATTACGAACTCTGAGGGGGAGTTAGCGGATACGTTTAGCGCGATTGAGGAATCGGCTGGGTTTATATTCGATAAAGCGGGGGCAAGTGTTGACGACTTTGCTATAAGAGCGGGGGAAAACTTTGCGGATATAGGGGCAGCGTTTATTGAAGCATTGGGTCAAGAAGATATAGATGAAATATTGAAAGGTATATAAGAAAACCTTGAAGCTATGACTCAGACGT
>SDBS01001849.1_pt1 | contig 21338 bp, 13 predicted proteins | sample 2277091 | NCBI WGS metagenome assembly SDBS01 (sample SAMN10404972, study PRJNA504765) | marine sediment metagenome | isolation source: marine sediment core GS10_PC15, 163 cmbsf | place: Arctic Ocean: Southern Knipovich Ridge | collected 2010 | reverse complement strand
AAGAAAAAATTGATCATTTCAAATTGGTTGTGATATCAATATGTTATGAAGGCAACATTTTTAAGACATACTTCGCCCAATAGCTTATTGACAAATTTTCGGCGATCCTCCCACAAATACGAACCCTGTACTATGCAAAAATTCATCTGCGCTCAAAGCCACAATTTATGTAGGTTTAGCCGGGAAAAAGAGATGATTTTTTGTCCGACAATCATCTAATTTGACGGATGATCTATGAAGTTTTTCAGGTTTTGTGATATTAAATGGTAGATTTAACGCAGCTTTTTCCATTTATATCGATGATGCAGGCCTCCGACTCTCGGCAATTCAATCACCTTTCCACCATTTGTCGGTCTGTGCTGGACCGGACGTTCAATCGGAGTATCTTTTTTGAGCCCGCAGTGTGTTCTATCATTGTGGTAGTAGGCAAAATAGGAAAATAGTATTCGTTTCAAATGCCTTTGATTCAGCACGATCACATGATTAAAGGAAAACTCTGTAATTAATATTCAATGCCTTTCCCAACTTTTCAGCTCTTTTTTTTCCAATAGTTCGTTTTCCATTTTCCATCTCAGAAATATGGGTTTGTGGGATGCCTGTCAGCTTAGCAAGTTCTATCTGGGTAAGAGATTCCTTTCTTCTGGCTCCTCTGAGAGCAACACCAGGCGCAGACTCTTCGTTAAACTCAGGAAAGGCATCACGCCATGGCACGGAATCAGAAATATCCGCCAGGCCCAGTGATTTTGCTACCTGAGCAAGTTTTGCAATTTTTTCAGCCGGTCCCATAAAGCGGGCTTCTTGGACATCCTCAGTATGGGGATTTTTCGTGGCTTCCAACATATGTCACCTCCACAAGCTTGATTTGCTTGTCCTTCACTTCCCACACCACAATATAGGTGGGCCTTCCTTTTTTCAGGTGGCAATGGTGTCTGTTTTTTCCGAGTTTTCCATAATTGGACCAGTTGCCACGGACAGGTCCGCTATTTTCAATATCCAGTAACAGGGCAAATAAATTTTCTTTAACGGCCAGAGGTAGTTTTCTGATTTGCTTTTGAACTTTCTTTTTTATTGTGGCCGTCCATGCCATTGTTAAATAATATACCCTGAAAAGGTATATTGTCAACAGATATTTCTTCCATCAACAGGCGAATATTCACAGTGCAAAGGCCATTTCTTTGAATTTGATTATGACAATGCCAAAAATGAGCAATACGCCCGGATCACGACATCACCCCGTACTATACAAAAATTCATCTGCGCTCAAAACCACAGACTATATAGGTTTAGCCAGGAAAAGCAGGTAATTTTCCGTCCGATAATCATAAAATCTATCATCTGATTTAGGAAGTTTTGATAGATGTTGCAATTATTAATGCTGAAAAAGGTTGATTGGACGCAGATGATCGAAAAATCTGACAGGAATATTCATCGCTGAAAAGAACGTCTCAGAAATTGATGTCAGGCAGCCTTTTTATCAATATAATAATGATTCAGCATACCACCGAGAGATGATGTGCAGCAAACTTCTTCAGGTAGCGCCGGTTTTTCAGGGTAATCAAAATCAATAGGTATCAGATTGTCAATTCCCTGATGCGGTCTTTCTTTATTATGATGGCATGCGATACATTTAAGCACGTGCCGGAAATGATGTTCACCAAGCGGGATAATGTTGTTAAGCGTCTCTCTTGCCTCACGTACGAATCTTTCAGCAAAGGCATTGCACATTGGGGTTTGGGGAGGAGTTTTGACGATCTTGATACCATCTGATTTGAAGACGTAATCAAAGGGAAGAAAGCTGCTGTCTCTGTCATGTATCATGTATCTGCACTTTTCAGGGATTTCCTCAAACACCATTAATAAATTTCTTGCCTGCTGTGAAGTCCATACATAGTTTGGGTTTGGCGTACAGCCTGCAATATGCACTCTCCGTGAACCAAGATGTATGAAAAACAGAACATAATAAGTTACAAGTCCTTTCATTGTCCAAACTTCTTCTGTAAAAAAGTCTCCGGCCCATAAGACATCCATGTGGGACTGAATGAATTTTTTCCATGACATTCCTTTGCGAAAAGGCACAGGTGGGATGCCATGTTTTTCAAGAATATTTTTAACAGTTGTCGAACAGAGCTTATGTCCAAGCTTTTTCATCTCGCCGGATATTCTATGATAACCCCAGGTGTTTTCCTCAGCAATTTTAACAGCAAGACTTTCGGTGTCAGCTGATATACGTGGCCTTCCCTTTTTATTAGGTGTATTATCAAAAGTCCATTTCTTCTTTTTCATCCGTCTGTGCCATGAAAGAAGGGTTTCCGGTTTCACGATGCTGATAACATCGGCAAGACGTTTTCTGATACGCAAGCCATACTTGACCAGCGGTGGTTCCACCAATTATCTCACCTATGATCAGGTGGGCTCCTTAAGAATTGTTGCAGATACCGCAGGAAATGTGGTAAAGAGAATTGAATACGATTCATTTGGCAACATCATTAATGACACCGATCCGACATTTGAGATGCCCTTTGGCTTTGCCGGCGGATTGCATGATCGGGATACCGGGCTGGTGCGATTCGGGTATCGAGATTATGACCCCGATATTGGCAGATGGACCGCAAAAGATCCAATCCTCTTTGCCGGTGGAGATACAGATCTTTATGGGTATTGTCAAAATAATCCAATAAACCTTATTGATCCAACAGGAGAAATTGCGATCACAACTGCAATAGGAGTTGGAGTAGTTTCCGCAGCTATATTTGTTCATCAAGCGTGGAAAGCTTTTCAAAAGGCAGAAGAAGTAAGAAAACTTAATGAAAAGCTATATGAAGAAGCAGACAAACGTTTTCCAGACCCTGAGTATGCTGAAAAATTGAAGGAAGATGCGGATAGGCACAAACTCAAGGCTTTTTTGTGTGCTGCTTTTTCATAACGCTCACTAATACACTCAAACAGTGACACTTCCTACGTCTGATCACCATCGAGGCTCACTGATGCTTTTCCTGAAATGTGACAAAGTAGAACTAATTGATCGTAAACAAAATGGGAAAAACATTTTTATGTGTTTGATTTATTATGTATTTTGTAGGTTCGGATGCATTTTCACAACTCTTCTATAAGTGAGATATACATTATTGATAAAATCCCGTTTTGTTTACGATCAATCAGGGTTGAATGTTATTAAACAATTAGATTCTGGGCGGTCATTTCCTCCGGTATGTTCAACCCGAGTAGAAACAGAACCGTGGGTGCAATATCCGAAAGCTTGCCACGTTCGAGAAGCTGCTTTCCCTTTGAATCGCCGGCAACGTAGATCAACTCAACAGGATTGAGGGTATGACTGGTCTTGGTCATGCCGGTCTGATAGTCGATCATTTGCTCTGAGTTGCCGTGGTCAGCGGTGATGAGTATATGCGCATCAAGTTCGAGCAGACGATCGACAACTTTACCTACGCACTCATCCACGATTCCTATCGCTTTTGTCGCAGCGTCCATGTCTCCGGTATGACCAACCATGTCACCATTGGCGAAGTTTACAGCAATGAACTGGTAAGGATTGTCCTGCAGGCGCCTGAGTAGCTGATCGGTCACATTATACGCCTCCATCTCAGGGTGACTGGCAAAGGTAGCCGGGTCGAAACGGCTCGGGATGTCAACCTGGTCTTCGTTCTCATAAGGTGTGGTGGACTTGCCGTTGAAAAAACTGGTTACGTGCCTGAACTTCTGCGTTTCGGCAATGCGCAGCTGCCGCAGGCCGGCATTGGAAATGACCTCACCGAGCAGGTTCTCCATGCCGCCGCCGGCGTCTATTGCACCAAGCATGTATTCACTGAACTCGTCCCAGTAGCGCGTCAGTCCGACATAGGTCACAGCCGGTTTGGTCTTGAGCTTTCCAGGATAATTTGAGTCGATAAATGCCATGGAAAGCTGGATGGCACGGTCCTGGCGGTAATTGGTGTGCAGAATACAATCGCCGTCCCTGACACCGTCATAATTGTCGATCACATGCGGTTGAATATATTCGTCGAACATCTCCACACCATCCGGAGTCTTGTCATTCGCGTACGATTCCCTAACCGCAGTCTCGTTATCAGGAGATTTGCGACCCTCGCAGGCAACAATGCAATGATAGGCAGTATCTGTAAGTCCCCAGTTTCTGGAGCGGTCCATACCATAGTAACGGCCCATCACCGTGCCGATGGTGCAATTGCCGACTTCTTCAATCACCTGCTTGAGCTTTGCGAGGTATTCCAGGCAGCTGCGTGGCGGCGTATCGCGCCCGTCGAGGAAGGGATGGATGATGATGGGACCCTCGTGGTATTCTTGCCGCGCCCGGCGCATGATCTTGAAGAGGTGCTCCTGATGGGCATGCACCCCCTCGTCCTGCAACAGCCCAAAGAGGTGAAGACGGCTCCGGTGCTCCTTCCAATTGGTCATAATATTCTTCCAATTCTCCACCTCAAAGAGTTCTCCGGTGCGCAGTCCGTCGTCGATGCGCTTGAGCTCCTGGGTAACGATCCGTCCGGCCCCCATGTTGAGGTGGCCTACTTCGGACGAACCTTGATAGCCGTCGGGAAGACCGACAGGTTCACCAGCACAATCCAGAAGTGTCCACGGATAATTGTCCTTGTAAAGGTCGATATTCGGGGTCTTGGCTGCGAGAACGGCGTTGCCTTCTCCTATTTCGCTATACCCCCATCCGTCGCGAATTATCAGGCATACAGGTCGCATAGCTGTTCCTTTCGTAACTATTTTACCATTATATTTGATGTTCTTCATGAGAAATTCGGGCTAAGGGAATGCACGAATAGCACATCCTTGTCCACATGAGCGCGGGCCAGTTCAACCAGATGTTGGTGGTGGGTAAAGAAGATGATTTGGGTCTTTTGGGCCAGTTGAGCCAGAATCTGCAAAGTGGCGGCAGCCCGTTCATTGTCGAAATGGATAAGGACATCGTCGACGATAAACGGCATGGCTTCATTTTTTCCCAGATAGCTTTCAAGGCTGGCCAGTCTAACGGCAAGATATAGCTGATCGGCTGTGCCGTCACTCATCCCCTCGACGCCGACAACCCCTCTCCCTTCCGGTCGCACGCCCATCAACACGGCTTCCCCTTTGTCGTTGAAATCAATCTGAAGACCCGCAAACGAACCGGGGGTTATTCGGGCGAAGAGGTCGCTGGATCGCTCCAGGATCGGCCCCTGATTTTTTTCACGATAGCTTTCAATGGCTTTGTTTAAAATCTCTGAGGCAATCCGCAGCCGGATGTATTGCTGAACGTCGGTTTCAAGGCGTGCGATAAGTCCCTGGGCCTCCTCGGCCAGGTCTGCCGCCCGTGCGCTGCCGTCCATTTTGCTCAGTTCATTCTCTTCGCGCCCGATGGTCATATCAAGCTCGGATTTCCTGTCCACCAGGCGGTCGATTTCTTCACCCAGCCGATCCAGCGCAGGGTCAATGCTGTCGGAATCCACACTCAAAGCGTCCCGGACAAATTCGTCAATTGTTAAACCGGCACTCAGTTTGCGAAGCTGGTCCTCTAATTGCTTAAGCTCGGTCTGAACGTCTTGCCTGTGCTTGGAGCGCTTTTCGGCCGCAGGAAGATCATCATAACTTTTACACCCGGCTTCCTGGCACATGGTCGCAAGTTGTGCTTTTATTTCTGAAATACTGTTTCCGGCGGCCTTTAACTGTTCTTCTTCATGCTGTTTTTGCTTTTCCAGGCTGTGCTGCCGGGTCTTTTCGGTCCGGGCGCGTGTCAAACGGACATGGAGTTCGGCAGCAGCCTGTTCTGAGGGATGTTCTGAAAGTTCGGGTGCATTGTTTGTAACCAGAGGAGCGACTTTGTTGTTAAAAGCTTCAGCATCTCTGCCAATTGCTTGAATCCTTTTTCGGAGTTCTTCCGCTTCCTTGAGCTTGGCAAAAAGGGTTTTGAGATCCTCCACAACGGCAAAAACCTGAGCCGGCGTGGAATCCTCTTTAAGACCTAACGGCAAAATCGCCTCTGACCATTGGGATCGCCATCTTGCCAGGTCCTTTTCGGTCTTTTCAACACGTGATGTGACCTCCCGGAGCTCTTCTTCGCACTGCGCCTGCTCGCGAAAAAGCAGTTCCCGCTTACTCCGCGCTTTGTCCATCTTTTCAGCAAGTTTCTGGTTTCTGTCAAGAAGATGCGTCAGGGTCTCATTCTCTAAGGCCGGAGATTCTCCAAGCGCCACAAGACATTGGCTGAGGTCTTGGCGAAGTGTCTCGATGCGCGCTTGCAACTCGCCGGCTTTGGCCTTCTGCTCACGGATGTCTGCCACCCGGCCGGCCATAACCGACTGATTCTGGGCCCATGTCCGCATTTCCCTCGGGGATTTGGGTGAAACTTCAATGGCCTTCCATTCAGCAGTCCACTCCGCGTTAATTTTTGCAAGTTCAGCCCCGGCTGATTCAAGCTGTTCTTCCAATCGCATGGATTGGATCTCGCGCATTTGTCTGTCTGCCAGCAGGGTCGCTTTTTTGGCGACACGGTCTGCCTCACGCCTGAGCCGATCCGCTAGTTCATCGGCGTGCTGAACGCTCAGCTCGTAAGCATCTGCCAAGTCGGTTGCCGAAAAAAATGCTGCTACAAACTTTTCCCCGTTTTTTCCGGGTTCCTGTTTCTCTTTCCATGCCTTGCGAACCAGCTGCCAGCCCTCGTCCCGTTTTTTCCTTCCCCTGTTTAAGTCTTCTTCGGTAGGGACTTCCTGTTCCAGGCGCAATTGTTCGATCTGACCGTCGATTTCTATAATCGAGCGTTGAAGTTCTTCCAGGTCCGCGCGCTGATGCTTTACTTTGCTTTCAGCGTCCTCCAGACGCAGCTCAAAAGTGTCGATGGTTTCAAGTAACGGAACCGGCAACGTTTCAAAGGACTCTAAGGGACCTGTCCATAGTGTCTGCTTTTTAAGTGCAATTTCAGCGGTCTGCTCAGCCAGTTGAATCTCATTGCACAGGGTTTTATAGTTTTCTTCCAGAACGCCCTGCTGGAGGGTCCGTTCGATGGTTTTGCGGAGTTCGCCGGTATCTTTTTGCTCCTTGAGCTCAGCAAGTTGAGTATTCAAACTGTTTAGGCGTGAGATCAGTTTTTCCTTCTCTTTACGGGCGGCTTCGAACCGCTCTATCAACCGTTCGTACTGATTTCCCAGCTCCCGAATCATGACCGTTTCAGTTTTTCCCAGACGGAGACGATCAACCTGATCCAGGGTAAGATCGTCCCGAAGATCCTGAAGGATTATTCGGGCATCCCCCTCAAGACCACTTTGCCTTACTTTAAGCTTTGATCGATCTTTGGCGTCTTTGCGAAGTCTACCCAGATCCTGGTAAATTTCTTCGATAGTATCGGCGTTTGCCAGTAAGCGTTCCGGAACGCTTAGTTCCCCCAGATCTTTATGGATCGCTTCAAGTATCTCAACAGCCTGTTTTTCAATACTTTCAGCAATTCCAAGACGTTTGAACAAATCTTGGCGCCGGTCGCTAAAATCAGCAGAAAGAATTACTGCATCTTTACAGGTTTCAAGATCCTTCAAAAGCTCTTTGCGGCGGCCGATGGCCGGAAGGGCTTCTTTTATCCTTTTAAGACGATGTTGTTCCCGCTGCCGCTTTTCAAGATCCTGGTCAACGGATTTCTTTTGTTCGAGCGCCTCTTTCAGCGCCATATCATGCCGGACCCATTCCTGGCCAAGCAACTGGGCTTCCCGGATATCCTTCTGCTTCTTTTTAAGAGTACCGGCATTTTCATTGATGCGAGGTTTTTTCCCGGATGGGAGGAACAAGGCGTCACTTTCGGCCTGAAATTCATTCTGGATACTTCGCAGATCGGATATGCCTGAGCCTGCGGCAAAAAGAAGCTGGCCGATATCTCCACCTCCCTGAATAATCTCTTCTCCGCCTTTCACCAGATCAGCGTGATCAATGCCGAATATTGTGGCAAAAAGACTTTCATCCACCCCGCCCAAAAAAGTGCGAAGCTGGGATTCATCGAGAACTGTAGCGTCATCGGATGCCCGCAGAGTTTGGTTTATGCCTTTTCTTCGAATAAATTCCAGGACTGTTCCGTCGTCCCGGCGAAGGGTACCGCCGATTCTCATTTTCGAGTGGGGATGGATAAAATTATCGGTCGACCGAGTAGGAATGCCGTATAGCAGATCACGGAGCGCCCGCAGGGCACAGCTTTTACCTGCCTCATTGTCGCCATATAAAATGTAAAAACCACCCTTCCCATTTCCGAAATCAAGATGTTTATCGGTAAATGAACCAAACGCAATGAGTTTCAGCTCGAGGATTTTCATTGACTATCCCCTTTTGGCAACAGACAGCGCAGCAGCATGGCGCGAACCTCTTCGAGAATACCCGACAACCATTCGTGACTATTCGGAGAAATGGCATCAGGGCCTTCCTTTAGTTCCCTGGGCAGTTTTTTTAAGAGAAGGTCAAGGGGCTCACTTAAAGATTGCAATCGATCCGGGTCAGATCCTATCTCGTCCAGGCAGCGAAGAATTTCTCCCATGGGACCGCTGGACAGACCGGAGGATTCTCTTTGAGATGGCGAAATAGTGCCAAGCTTGACTTTTTCAATCCAGATCAGACCTTGACTCAGATCAATGGCCGCTGATCGAATCTCATTGGTCCAGTGATCAGGATCACCGGAAAGATCCCTGTGTGCCGGAGATGCCCCGTTGACTTCAACCCGAACTATCAAAGGAAATCCTTTGCTTTCTTCCAAAAGTTCCCGGAGCTTTTGGGAAATACCATCGATAACGGCATAAGCATCTTCTGCCTCTGATGCGTTTATCTGGCACCGGGCCCAGCGAATAACATCAAGGGGGTGGAATTGGGCATGGGCACGTCCTTTCTCATCCACGCTCACCAGCATGCATCCTTTTGGGTCGGATTCACGGATATGCCGGCCCTGAATATTTCCCGGAAAAACGATCAGCGGATCTTCGCAAAGAATCTCCTGTTGATGAACGTGCCCCAAGGCCCAGTAGTCATATCCTTTTGATTCCAGCGCCGCCACCGTACAGGGTGCATACGGTTCATGACCTTCACGCCCTGTGGCACAGGTATGGAGCATTCCGATATTAAAATAGCCGGTAACAGCCGCCGGATATCCGGCTGATAAATCTTTCTTCACGGCAGGTGTGGCAAAACCCTGGCCGTGGATTGCAACGCCAGGTTCTTGAAGCTGAAAAGTGCCGGGTTTGTCGGTGGGAAACATATAAACACCGTCCGGAAGCCGAAGGGTTTTTGTAATAGCATTGGCGGCATCATGATTGCCGGTAATGATGTAAACCGGGATGTTGGCATCGCGCAGCTTTGTTATCCGGGAAATAAAATAGAGGCCGGTGTTGTAATCCTTCCAGTCCCCGTCGTACAGGTCACCGGCGATGAGAACAAAATCGACGCGTTCCGCAACGGCCAGTTCGATCAGGTTCTCAAACGCCCGCCGCGTGGCCTGTCGCAATTCCCGGACAGGAGCCCCCTCATATTGCTCGAGCTTTTGCAAAGGGCTGTCCAGATGAATATCAGCGGCATGAAGAAATTTGAACACGTTAGATCCCTAGTTCGTTTTAATGATTTTGTATTATATGTGGCTAAACATTTTGAGCCAATCACGAAAACACGAAAGAGGGAAAGCACGAAAATATTAGTTCTTTTTCGTGTCTTCGCCTGCCCCGCCCCTGCCCCGTGGCTCCAGAAGATGGTACTGGGGTAGGTCCGGCAGATCGTACAGGGGTATTTTTCGTGCTTTCGTGATAGATAAGTTTTTTTGAATCCGGCCTATCCAGGTCAGGGGAAAATATATAAAATAATAGTATCGGAAAAATTACACGAGAAGATTCAAACGGTCAAGAAATTCTTTCCGACCATCCATCTTACTCTTGATAATAATTAGTGGATAAGTTAACTAGTGCTTGTCTGAAAACTCTGTTTTTTCGTTCAAAAATTCGAAATTCGCTAATATCCAATAACAAGGGGATAATCATGGCCGTAACAACCTATTGGGCAGACGATTATGTCGAGAAGAAGCGTACAGGGGAAAAAGCAATAAGCATGCTTAAGGCAGGCCAAAGGGTCTTTATCGGTTCTTCCTGCGGAGAGCCCCAATATCTGATTAGGAAACTTGCGGAAGCCTCAGACAACTTTACGGACCTTGAGATTGTCCGCCTGCTTAGTCTTGAAAGCACGCCGCTGACTCTGATAGCAGATGAAACACGTGACCAGAGCTTTAATATCAGATCTTTTTATCTGGGTTCCGCCAAACCAAAGAGCATTGCAAAAAACAAGCGCTTTATAACGCCCATGAACCTTTCGGCAGTACCCCGACTTTTTGAAAGCAGACGACTTCCTTTACATGCAGCCCTTATTCAGGTATCTCCGCCGGATGACTTCGGATGGATGAGCCTGGGGATTTCGGTGGATATAACCCTGGCGGCTGCCATGTCCGCCGATCTTGTAATTGCCCAGGTCAATTCACGGATGCCCAGGGTCCTGGGTCGAAGTTTTATTCATGTTAACGATGTGGACGTGATTGTTGAACACGAAGAGGAGCTTCTTACCGTTGGTGAGCTTCCGGAGCTAGAGACTGCCAATCTTATCGGCCGGCTTATTGCACGGCTTGTTGACGACGGTTCAACCATACAGATCAGCCCGGGTACAACTCCCCAGTCAATTCTTTTGGCACTTTCTGATAAAAATGATCTTGGTGTTCACACCCAGTTCCTCACCAACGATATCATGCGCCTGGTTTCAATGGGGGTTATTACGAACAGGGAAAAAGGATTCAACGCGGGAAAACTGGTGGCAAGCAGTGCCATCGGGACTAATGACCTTTACGAATTTCTGGATGATAATCCCTCCATTGAGTTTCATCCTTCGGATTATGTAAATGACCCCGGCATTATTTCCCGTCACAACAAAATGTTATCCATGAACGTGGCCATGACCATGGATCTCACCGGCCAGGTCGCTGCCGACGCGCTCTCTTTCAACCACTTTTCCGGTGTGACAGGCATGCTCGACTTTATCAGAGGGTCGTCCCAGTCTGAAGGGGGCAAATCGATCCTGATGCTCACTTCAACAAACATTGATGGTAAAAAGAGTCGAATTGTTCCCATGTTGAATGATACAGCCATCGTGGTTCCAAGGGGTGACGTTCAATACGTGGTCACCGAATACGGGGCTGTCAACCTGTTCGGGAAGAGCCTTCAGGAACGGGCCATGGCCATGATCAGCATTGCCCACCCTGACTTTCGGGATGAGCTCTTTTTTGAGGCCAGGAAAATGGGGCTGCTGGGCGCCGAACGAACACTGTCGGAATCGGCACACGGCATATATCCCATCAAAATGGAAGAGACCAGAAAGATTGACGGTGAGCTGATAACCATACGGCCGGCAAAACCGGTGGATGAAAGAAGGATACAGGAACACTTTTACAACCAGGATAAGAATGATATATATTCCAGATTTTTTAAGGTACGGACAAGGTTTGTTCGTGACGATATGGAGAGTATGTATCAGATCGACTACATCAAGGATTTGACACTTCTCGCTGTTGTGGGAGAATTCGGTTTTGGCAAGGTCGTTGCGGTGGGGGAATATCTTCTGGATCAGGCCAATAACATAGCAGAAGTTGCATTTTCCGTGAGCAAAGCCTGGCAGGGAAAAAGGTTAGGCAAGATTTTGATGCAAAAATTGTCAGAGGCTGCCCGGGAAAACGGAATTGCAGGTCTGATGGCCTACACTCTGCCCAGAAATCAGGGCATGGTCAGGCTGTTTAAAACCTTACCATACAAGGTCAGCACCGTTCATGACGGAGACGTGATTGAATTGAGCTGCCGGTTTGATGAGCTCGAATGATTTAATATAACTTATATTGTGCGCTACCTGCTCTTGAGAATTAATTTTACTCACCTATTGACAAATAAATAATATCAATATAATAAATCATATTTGTCATACTCTAAGTTCAACCTCTGTTACGAAATACTGTAACATTTCTCTTTTATTAGAAAAAGCATGTTCGGCAATTGGGACAAATTACGGTTCGGGCATCTTTTAATCCGCGGCTATAAGTCTACCGATTGTAGATAATTTAATAACCAAATTCATTTAGGAAAGGAGGGCTGATAATTAATTGAGCCGGGGCTATAATTTTTATTGCCCCTTTAGGGTTAATAGATGAGAGTTGAAATATAACACTCCTTAATCATCAACTTTTTTCATATAAAGGAGGTAACATTGGCTTTAAAAATATTCAAAGAATCTTATACCGGCAGTATAAAGGAAATTACCCTGGGAAAAGGTAAAAAAGCCGTTACTGTCGGTGGCGAGACGTGCTATCCTTTCTACAATTTCGAAGGTGACATGCCCCACAAGCCTGTAATTGCAATGGAAGTATGGGATACGGAACCTGATGAATGGCCGGAAGCCGCTCTCAGCCACTTCAAGGATGTTATTTCAGATCCGGCTGCCTGGGCAAAAAAGTGTGTTGATGAGTTTGGAGCCGAGGTGATTGTGCTCCAGCTAATTAGTACCGATCCGAATGACAAGGACGCAAGCCCTGATGAAGCTGCCGCCACGGTTAAAAAGGTCCTTGGAGCAATTGATGTGCCGCTGATTGTATGGGGCACCTTGAATCACGAGAAAGATGAAGCGGTTTTAAAGAAAATCGCAGAAAAAACGCATGGCGAAAATTTGACTCTAGGACCTGTTGAGGATAAGAGCCACAAGGGGATCGGCGCCAGTGCCATGGGATTCGGTCATTCGGTTGTTTCATCCTCACCCATCGACGTGAACCTTGCCAAACAGGTCAACATTCTGCTTGAAAACTTAGGGATGCCGACGGACCGCATAATCATCGATCCGACCACCGGCGGTCTGGGTTACGGGCTGGAATACACCTATTCCGTAATGGAACGGCTCAGCATGGCGGCTCTGAACCAGGGTGATGACAAGCTTCAGCTTCCGATGATTAATAATCTCGCCAACGAGATATGGAAGTGTAAGGAAGCCAAGCTGACAGCCGATGAGGCGCCGACTTTAGGTGATCCTGAAAAACGTGGAATCCTCATGGAAGCTGTAAGTGCCGTAATCTACCTGATGTCAGGTGCAAATGTTCTTATCATGAGACACCCTGAAGCCATCAGGCTGACCAAGTCTTTTATAGATCTGGCCTTGAATGGCGGAAGTGCTGTTGATGTAGCACCCATAAGCAAACAGCTTGATGATGTTGATATCGACTTTGCATCCCTTGCGCCGGAACCTGATCTGACAATAAAAGGTGAAGAGCCCAAGAAGGCGCCACCTAAAAAAGCTCCGCCAAAGGTTGAAAAGAAAGCAGTGCCAGAGAAAAAGCCTCCCAAGAAAGCTCCGCCCGAGAAAAAGGTAGACAAAGCTGAAGAAGAAGCCAGGGCAAAGGCAGAGGCGGAAGCCAAAGCAAAAGAAGAGGCGGAAGCCAAGGCCAAAGCAAAGGCAGAAGCTGAGGCAAAGGCTAAAGCCGAGGAAGAAGCCAAAACAAAGGCGGAAGCTGAGGCAAAGGCTAAAGCCGAAGAAGAAGCCAAAGCAAAGGCGGAAGCTGATACCAGGGCCCAAAGGGAAGCTGATGAGGAAGCTGATAGAGAGCAGCGCGAAAAGGAACGTGAAGAGCGTATTGCCAAGAAAGAAGCTGCTCCTGCAGCAGCATTTTCCATGACTCCTGCAAAAGAGCAGAAAAGCCAGGCAGAAAAAATCATGGAAAAACTCAACTGGGTACACAGAAGAGTTCCACTGTACTAGTTGAAACCAGTTAATCGGGCAATCGATTAAAGCTGGAACAAATTAATAAATTGCCGAAAAACAATACAATGATGAGGAGGAACCTCTTATGGCAGAAGAAGTAAAACAAGAAAGGGCGGCCAAGCCGAAAAAGGTAGCTGATCCGAAAGCGGTTTCCATTGACCCAGCAACCCAGGAAATGTTGGCGCAGGCCCAGAAACTTGGCATTGATACAATCTTTGACAGGGCTGTAACCATGAGACCCTGTAACTTTGGAGTGCAGGGTACATGCTGTAAAAACTGTTCCATGGGACCGTGCCGTCTCCCGCTGCCAAAGGCGGGAATCGAAGGAGAGGACACCCGAAAGGGCCTGTGCGGCGCTACGGCCAATACAATTGCAGCACGCAACTTTCTCAGGATGATAGCAGCAGGTGCTGCAGCCCATTCAGATCACGGGCGCTGCGTGGCCGAGGTCTTTATGGCCGCCGCAAGAAAGGAATCCGATGCCTACAAGATAAAAGATGTTAACAAGCTCTTGCAGATCGCTCCCCACTTGGAGGTAGAAACCAAGGTTGAGGTTGACGGCGAGCAAGTCGACCGGGATATTGATGAAATCGCCCTCGAGGTTGCTGAAAAAGCTCTGGCCGAATGGGGCAAGCCCGAAGGTGAATTGTTGTATCTGAAACGTGCACCAGAAGCCCTTTATGAAAAATGGAAGAAACTGGGTGTGCTTCCCAGGAATATCGACCGGGAAATTGTTGAGATCATGCACCGCACCCACATGGGTGTTGACCAGGATTACAAGAATCTGATCAAACAGGGCACCCGGGCAGCCATTGCCGACGGATGGGGCGGATCAATGCTGGCCACCGATCTCCAGGATGTTCTTTTCGGAACTCCCTATCCCCTTCAGTCCGAAGCCAACCTCGGTATCATGAAAGAGGATCATGTCAACATTATCGTTCACGGCCATGAGCCGGTTCTTTCCGAGATGATCGTGGCAGTGGCCCAATCAAAGGAGATGCTCGATTATGCAGTATCAAAAGGGGCCAAGGGGATTCAACTAGGCGGCATCTGCTGTACGGCCAATGAAATCCTTCAGCGCCACGGGGTACCTCCGGCAGGAACATTTTTGCAGCAGGAGCTTGTCATAATCACCGGCGCCTGTGACGCCATGGTGGTCGATATTCAATGTATTTTCCAGAATCTTGCCAACGTGGCCAAATGTTTCCACACCAAGCTGATCACCACCCATCCCATCGCAAAGATGGAGCAGGATAATGTGATCCACATCGAGTTTGACGAGCATCACGCCCTGGAAGACGCCAAGCGGATTGTCACAATGGCAATCGACAACTTTCAAAATCGCGGCTCAGAGGTTATGATTCCGAAACATAAGGCCGTCCAGATTGCAGGGTTCGGTGTGGAATCCATCGAGTACCATCTGGGCGGGACATTCCGGGGAACCTACTACACGTTAAATGACAATATCATTAATGGCCGTATCCGGGGTGTTGCCGGCGTGGTGGGCTGCAACAACGCCAGGACCAAGCACAATGAAGGTCACATTACAGTTGTAAAGGAGCTGATTAAAAATGATGTATTGGTCCTGACCACCGGCTGCAACGGTATTGCATGTGCAATGGAGGGACTGCTCACGCCCGAAACCGCCCAGGTATTCTGCGGTCCTGGTCTGGCCGAGGTGTGTGAGACTGTGGGTATTCCACCGGTTCTTCACATGGGATCATGTGTGGATAACAGCCGTATCCTCTTGGCGGCGACCGAAGTTATAAAGGCCGGCGGGCTTGGTAATGATATCTGCGATGCCCCGCTTGCCGGAAGCGCACCTGAATGGATGAGCGAAAAGGCCATCAGCATCGGTCAATATGTTGTAGCTTCGGGTATATATACGGTCTTTGGCGTAACCTTTCCAACATCCGGTGCGCCGGTATTCCATGATTATCTTTGCACTGAAATGGAAAAGCTTTACGGTGCCATGTGGGATTTTGAGCCGGATCCGATCAAGCACGCACATAAGATGATTGCCCATATTGACAAGAAGCGCAAAGCACTCGGCATTGACAAGGCAAGAGAAAGGGTGCTGATGGATATGGATGATCGTATGAAAATGGAGGCTGCTTATCAAAAAGCCTAATGATACAGGATGTATTTAAATACGAGGTTAGAATAAATCCTCAACGAAGGAGGAAAGTATGTCGAAATTAGTAGCATTTGCTGCCATCCAAGGCGGCTACAATATTGTTTCAGAGGTTGAGGGGGATTTAAGAAATGTTCTTGCGGCCTATAATGCAGATACCAAGGTGGAGTTCCCCAACACGGGCTACTATCTGCCGGTGATCTATTCTTTGCTGGGCTACAAGGTTGAAACCCTTGAAGATCTGCAAAAACCCATGGAATTTGCCCGCGGGCTTCTTCCTCCTCATGTTAAGGGAGTAAATCATCTGCCTTACCTTGGGCCTCTTCTGGACGCAGGCATGGCGGCTATTCTCTCTTTTGAAATTAAAGAAGGCATCCGCAGTGTCACAGATCCTGATTTTTATATTCCCCAGGAAGATCCGGATTTAGATGCCGGAAAAATCTGGGTGGGGCCTGCCGACGACACAATTCTTCGCAAAAGAGGTGTTGAGTTCGTGGACGGATCAGCACCCGGTTTTGCAGCCATAGTCGGTGCATGCCCCGACCCTGAAACCGCCAAAATGATCGTTGAAGACTACCAGTTGAAAAACCTGTATATTTTCTGTGCGGCCCAGCATAACGGTACATCCGTCATCGAGCAGCTTATGGAGGCCGGTGTGCAGATCGGCTGGAACACAAGGATCGTACCTTTTGGCCCTGATATTTCATCGGCCGTATTTGCCTTAGGTTTTGCCAACCGGGCGGCCATGGCATTCGGCGGTGTTCAGCCCGGCGACTATAAAAAGATTCTTCTTTATAACAAGAACCGGATCTTTGCTTTTGTCAATGCTCTTGGCGAAGTCGGGACCCACTGGGCTGCGGCGGCAGCCGGGTGTGTAAACTGGGGTTTTCCGACCCTTGCTGATACCGACATCCCCGAAATTCTGCCCACCGGCATCTGCACCTACGAGCATGTGGTGGCTAATGTGCCCCATGATGAGATCTGCCAGAAATCGGTTGAGGTCCGGGGGCTCAAGGTTCATGTTGCGGAAATCGACATTCCCTGTTCATTCGGCCCGGCCTTTGAGGGTGAAAGGGTCAGGGGCAAAGACCTGTTTGTCCAGTGCGGCGGCGGCAAATCACCTGCCACGGAACTTTGCAAGATTGCCGAGATGGGCGACATCGACGACGGCAAGGTCGAGGTTATCGGACCTGACATTGCTGACCTCAAAGAAGGCGATGCATTTCCTCTGGGCGTCTATGTCCAAATTGCAGGCCGCGAGTTCCAGGAAGATTTCGAACCGATCCTGGAACGGCAGATTCACCACCTGGTTAACTATATTCAGGGCATTATGCATATCGGCCAGCGGGATATTGCCTGGTTCCGCATAAGCAAGGCAGCCGTGGAAAAGGGATTTACCTTAAAGGATATCGGTGTTGTCCTGCATGCCAAGTTCCACCAGGATTTCACCAAGATCGTGGACAAGGTACAGGTCACCCTTTACACCAAGAAAAAGGATGTTGATGCGCTGACAAAAAGGGCCAAAGCAGATTACAAGAAGAGGGATGAACGTGTTGATAAGATGACGGACGAAGGAGAGGAAATTTACTACTCCTGTACCCTGTGCCAGTCTTTTGCACCCAACCATGTCTGTACGGTTAGCCCCGAGAGAACCGGTCTTTGCGGTGCTTACAACTGGATGGACTGCAAGGCATCTTTTGAAATCAACCCCACCGGGCCGAACCAGCCCATTGAAAAGGGTGAATGCCTTGATCCGGTGCTGGGTCAGTGGAAGGGTGTAAATAATTTTCTCCAAAAGGCCTCCAGGGGCGCCTTTACCCATTACAACTTTTACTCCATTGTGCACGATCCCATGACCACCTGCGGTTGCTGCGAATGCATCGCTGCTCTGCTGCCAACCTGCAACGGTGTCATGACGGTGGGCAGGGAATATTTTGATGAGACTCCCTGTGGCATGAAATTTACCACCCTGGCGGGTGTCATGGGTGGCGGGCTCTCTTCCCCTGGTTTTGTAGGCCATTCAAAGTTCAATATAACCCAGCGCAAGTTCATTTTAGGCGACGGCGGCCTGCTTCGCATGGTCTGGATGCCCAAGGTCCTCAAGGAAGAGATCAAAGAACGGCTTGAAATGCGGGGTAAAGAGCTTGGCGTTCCCGACCTGTATGACAAGATCGCCGACGAAACCGTGGGGACCACCGAGGAAGAGATTCTGGCCTTCCTCCAAAAAGTCGGACATCCCGCACTAGAAATGGATCCGATTATCGGGTAATCGATTCAGATAGATTTTAGGAGCGGGAACAGATCCCGCTCCTAAAACTTTACAACTAAAAATTAAAACGTGATGAACTAGAATAAGGAGACAGTTATGGCATTAACCGGTATTCAGATTTTCAAACTTCTGCCGCAAACCAACTGCAAGGAATGTGGTGTTCCCACATGCCTTGCTTTTGCCATGAACCTGGCATCCGGCAAGGCTGAACTCGACGCCTGTCCGTATGTATCTGACGAGGCAAAGGAACAGCTTGCAGAGGCTTCAGCACCACCCATCCGGCCTGTTACCCTTGGCAAGGGCGTCAGAGAGGCTAAAACCGGTGGTGAAACCGTGCTGTATCGCCATGAAAAAACTTTTTTCAACCAAACGCCGATTGCAGCCATGGTGGGATCCGACATTTCAGGATCCGATCTTGATGCCAAGCTAAAAGCCTGGAACGCTTTTCAGTTTGAAAGGGTCGGTTTTAATTTAAGACCCGAGCTTGTCGCTTTAAAAGATGTAAGCGGCGATAAAGATGCATTTGCAGGAGCGGCAAAGACTATCGCAGAAACTTCGGAATTTAATCTGATATTAATCTCGGAGGATAAAGAGGTAATGGCGGCGGGCGTCGAGGCCTGCAAATTCAAAAGGCCCCTGATTTATGCCGCTACGGAAGGCAATGCCGATGATTTTGGCGCACTTGCCAAAGAGAATGATCTGCCTCTGGCTGTAAAAGCCGATTCCGTTGAAGGACTGATTGCCCTATCCGACAAACTCACTGGAATGGGGCTCAAAGATCTTGTGCTCGATTCCGGTTCCAGGGAAATCAAACAGTCATTCGAGGATCAGATTATTCTCCGGCGAGAAGCACTCAAATCCTTGAACCGGTCGCTGGGTTTTCCAACTATTACCTTCCCGTGTGAGATGGCTTCAAACCTGGATATGGAAGCATTGATCGCAGCAATGCATATTGCCAAATACGGCGGCATCACGGTTCTTTCCGATTTTACCGGCGAGACTATTTTCCCGCTGCTGCTTGAACGTCTGAACATCTTCACTGACCCCCAGAGGCCAATGACTGTGACAGAGGGCATCTATGAAATCGGCAATCCGGATGAAAATTCCCCGGTTCTGGTTACTACAAATTTTGCCCTGACATACTTTATTGTATGCGGTGAGATAGAAGGGAGCAAGGTTCCTTCCTGGCTGCTCATCAAAGATACCGAAGGCCTGTCCGTACTGACAGCCTGGTCAGCCGGCAAATTTTCCGGAGACGATGTGGGAATGTTCGTAAAGAAATGCGGTATCATGGATAAAGTCAAGCAAACGGAATTGATTATACCCGGTTATGCTGCTGCTATAGCCGGTGATGTTGAAGAGGAGCTACCAGGCTGGACTATTACCGTGGGGCCGAGAGAGGCATCCCATATTCCGGCATTTCTAAAGTCAAAGTAAATCTATTGGCGGGGGCCATGTCCCGGTAACATTAGACAGTTACCGATAAAGAAGGGAGGGTGTATGTTACTTTTAGGAGAAAGTTTAAACGTAATATCTAAAAAGATCGGCAAGGCATTCAAGGAGCGTGATCCCAAGCCGATCCGGGAGGAGGCCCTTTTTCAAAAAGAAAAGGGTATGGATTTTATCGACATCAACCTTGGCCCGGCTAAAAAGGACGGACACGAACTGATGCCCTGGGTGGTTGAGGTTGTCCAGGAGGTGGTTGACGATATTCCACTGGTTCTGGATACATCCAACATCGCTGCTATTGAGGCCGCACTAAAAGTCTGCAAGCTGACTCCCATTATCAATTCCATTATGTGCCGCCCGGAACGTTATGAAAAGATGATTCCTATAACTGCGGAACATAATGCCGACTTTGTTGCCCTTTTATGGGGTCCTGAAGGACTGCCGCGTGATGAGAATGAACGCGCTTCCCTTTGTGTTGAGCTCCTTTATGCGGCCAATGAAGCAGGCATCCCAAATGAAAAGATCTGGGTGGATGGCATCGTAACCCCTGTCAATATCCAACAGCCCCAGGCCATAAGCCTGATGGAATTTCAGGGGATGCTTCAGGATATCGCTCCGGGTGCAAGGAGCACGTGTGGGGTGTCAAATGTTTCAAACGGCGCACCGGAGCATCTGCGTCCCATTCTCAACCAGACTTACACGGTCATGCTCCAGAAATACGGGATGGAATCAGTGATTGCGGACCCGCTTGATGACCAGATGATAGCAATTGCAAGGGGTGAACGCCAGGACATTGTGGATTTGATTTATTCCGTGATGGACGGTGATGAACCGGATATGGGTAGTCTTTCAAAAGAAATGCAGGATTATGTCAAGACGACCAATGTCATCCTCGGGAAGTCCCTCTACTCGGATTCATGGCTTGAGCTCTGATTATTACGAGAGATAAAATCATATAAAAGGCCTCTCCCTTCGGAGAGAGGCCTTTTTGTATTGACGATTGCAGATTGCAGATTGCAGACTCAATTGTCATTCCATTGAATTCCCCCTCAATTTCCACTGAATATCCATTTAATAACCACCGAATCCTCTTGAAAATAAATATTACCTTTGGTATCATTCTAAATTAATTTGAAGATTGACAATTTTAATCATCAATCATCAATCATCAATCTTCAATCTTCAATCTTCAATCTTCAATCTTCAATCGTAAATTTACAATTCTTTGGAGGTATTGATGATACAATCAAAAGCCCTTGAGGTTAATATTGCCGACTATCACGTTGATGTCGCCATAGATGAAAAATATTCAGTCCTGCAGGAGGTGATGTCAAAATATTACGGCCTTATGGAAGGATTGAACACCTTTCTGCAAGAACTTTCGCACCCTTATAAAAACTGGCAATTTATTGTACAGGAAGCCAGGGGATATTCCCTCAATTATTATCATCTGCTTAAAAACCACCCGAATGGACCGGATGCGGCAAGGCTTTTTGTTGATATTTTTACAAGCGCCATCGAATCTAAAAGCGAAATTGAAGTCAGGGCCGATGCCGTGGACAACCTTCTTCTTTTTATTCAGAAAATCATAAAGGATTCAGGTTCTGACATCCAAAGGTTCATGCCGGTCATCGATGATTCTTTTGATTACATCAGGAACTACAAGGATGAAGATTTCTTTTTGTTTGTTAAGAG
>SDBS01001848.1_pt1 | contig 21339 bp, 20 predicted proteins | sample 2277091 | NCBI WGS metagenome assembly SDBS01 (sample SAMN10404972, study PRJNA504765) | marine sediment metagenome | isolation source: marine sediment core GS10_PC15, 163 cmbsf | place: Arctic Ocean: Southern Knipovich Ridge | collected 2010 | reverse complement strand
GGAGGGTCTTGCAGATATCGATGACTGGCCGGAACGTGCAGCAGGCACACAGGAAGGGACCCAAATCCTCGCCGAACTCGATGAGCTTGTGGATCACCTACAGGCCTCAGTCTTCAAGGATGTCGAGCAGCAGGAAGCTTGATCAATCACTGACGAATGATCAATTTTAGATTTGGGCTTGGCACATACCTCTACAAATTCAGTGAAGTCCTTTTCATCCAAGCTCGTGGAGAGGTAGTTGGACGATCAGGAGGGGCACAAGCTCCTCTCGACAGGAAAAGGAGGTGGAACTATATTGAAAATATGCGTTGATTAGTCCGAATTTGCATCGAAATGATGAGCATACTCACATTCAATCAAAGAGGAGAAGGAAATGTCTACAACATTCAGTCGAAGGCTCGCTCAGATCTTAGGTATCATGGTGCTGATATCTCTCGTACTCGTAGCATGTGGAACGGGAGCACCAGAGGAGCCCGGCGAGCAAGTTGACACCTCTGAAGAGGTTGCCGAACCTTCCGAAGTCGAAGAGACCGAGGAGGAGATGGCGGAGGGAAATACCCTCACGATCGCGGTTAGCGGCGACATTGCAGGATGGGATCCAGTGGCATCCATTTACTGGCTGGCCAACGAAGTGATTATCAATACCCATGACACGCTCGTTGATTATGGGCCTGCAACCGACGCTGAGGGACGACCCATTCGAGACATTACAAAGATTGTCCCCCGTCTCGCCGAGTCGTGGGAGGAATCTGATGACGGCATGAGCTACACCTTCAAGATAAGGGTGGGCGCCCAGTTCAATAACGGCGATCCTGTTAATGCTGAAGCTGTCAAGAAAAGCTTTGAGCGAATCCTGAACTATCCAAGCCTGGCGAGTTTTCTGCTTGCTGATGTAGCCTTCGTCCGTGATCCAAGTCAAATGGTTGTTGAGGACGAGTACACCCTTACGTTCAATCTGGACCAGCCGAACCCCATCTTCTTGAAGGTCCTTCAAGAGATGAACATGGTCGTGACAAATGTTGGCCAAATTGAGGCAGAAGGTGGTGCAACACTTGAAGAACAGGGAGAGTGGACCTCAAACAACGTTACCGGAACCGGTCCCTACGTCTTGGACACGTTTGAACCTGGCGTGGAGCTTGTGCTGAAGGCAAACGAGAATTATTGGGGCGAGAAACCATACTACGATAAAGTAGTCTACAAGATCGTTCCCACTGCAGAAAACCGACTCCTACTCCTAAGGAATGGGGATGTGGATGTGGTCTATGAAATTCCACTCAAGGACTTCGGTGATCTGACCGAAAACCCCGATCTCACTGCTCATGCAACACCAACATTTGGAAACCTGTATATGCTTCTGGGTCGGAATGCTGAGCCTTGGAGCGACCCGTTACTCAGGCAGGCGATTGCATATGCAATTCCCTACGATGTGATCATTGAGAATGTCACTTACGGGTTGGCATCGGCCGCCCCGAGCTGGGTGCCAGTAGGTCTGGAAGGATTTAAGCCAGCGTCGCCATACACTTATGACCTGGAAAAAGCCGCCGAGCTACTGGCGGAAGCTGGTTATCCGGAGGGGGAGGGACTGCCTCCGATTACTTTCGCCCTAAAGCAAGGTGTTCCGGAGGAGGAGCAAGCGATCGTATACGTTCAATCAGAACTCGCGAAGATAGGTGTTGAGATGGAAATCGAACCTCTCTCACTTGCAGCGCACAGCGAGCAGCTAGCCAAGCACGAGCTTCCCTTCTCATTCAACTTCTGGATTCCGTACGTCCCCGATCCGGTGTACCATCTCTACTGGAACTTCCGATCCGCGGACTCGGGCTGCTGTAACTACTTAAGTTACAGCAACGAAGATATGGACGCGTTGATTGATCAAGGCTTGATCGAGCTTGATCAGGGAGTTCGAAGCGGACTCGTTGAGCAGGCCCAGGATCTCCTCGTTGAGGATTTCCCGCAGATTGCGCTCTACCATCCCACCTGGAACCTTGCAATGCAATCTGATATCGAGGGCTACTACTATTGGCCGGACACTCTCCTTCGCTTTGAAAATCTAAGCAAGTAGCTGGCCAAGATTGTTGGGGATAAAATCGTCAGGGGGCGCACGCCTCCTGACGGTCCCCTTTCATACTTCACAGATCAGAGCAGTGATTAGACAGCATGCGGACGACTACCTACATCCTCCGACGGTTATTTTTCTTAATCCCAATTTTATTCGGGATTTCTGTCGTCACGTTTACCATGACCCATGTGTTGCCGGGGGATCCGTTGTACATCCTCCTCAGTCCATATGCAAAGGAAGAAGATATCGAAAAGAAGCGTGAAGAACTTGGCTTAGATGAACCTCTCTATACACAATACCTCATCTATTTAGAAGATCTTATCCAGGGTGATTTCGGAATATCGTACCGCACACGGCAACCGGTTACCCAAGACCTGTTACAGCGTTTTCCAGTTACCTTCGAGTTGACCACTTTTAGTCTAACCATGGCGGTGATAATTGGGGTCCCTCTAGGTATCCGGGCGGCGGTTAAGAAAGATACTGGTCTCGATCATGCCACGCGTGCTATCTCAGTAGGAGGCGTATCGATACCAATTTTTCTTAGTGGTGTTGTCCTTATCTACATCTTTTATTTTAAATTAAATATTGCCCCTCCACCTCTTGGAAGACTTCCACCAGGGATCGATCCCCCAGAACACATCACTGGCATGTACACTTTCGATGCGCTTGTCACTGGCAATTGGGAGACTTTGAAGGGCGCTCTTCATTCGTTGATATTACCCGTAATCACGCTCACGTTTGCCATGATAGCCCCGATCACACGCATCACACGAAACAGCATGTTGGAGACGTTAAATTCGAGATATGTACAGACGGCGCTTGCACTCGGGCTACCATTCCGAACAGTGGTCAATAAGGATGCTCTGCGGAACGCACTTCTTCCGGTCGTGACAAGTATCGCCCTAATTTATGGTTGGTCGCTTGGTGGGGAAGTACTCGTCGAAGTTGTATTCTCCTGGCCTGGGATGGGGTATTACGCTGTGAATTCGATCATTAATATGGACTTCAATCCGGTCCAGGGTTTTGTCCTTGTCACGGCGCTGATTTACGTCATTGTCAATCTTGTGGTTGATGTATCGTATACAATCATCGACCCTCGTATCAGGCATTAAAAGAATGAGTAGATTAGAGAGCGATGGTTTATATCGACGAGCATGAGGCGAGCTGATGTCTGAGAATGTCGTCAATCGGGGACACCGCCTTCCTGTAATCGGAAGATTGTGGCAGCGATACGATTTCGAGATCTACCTCTTGCGTCGTAATCCAATGACGATGTTGGGATTGGTCATTATCATTCTTATTTTGCTTGCGGCTATCTTTGCGCCGCTTCTGGCTCCATATGACCCCCTGGATGTCAATCCAATTGATCGCCTTCAAGCTCCTTCCCTCCAACATCTCATGGGCACCGATGAATATGGACGTGATATTTTTTCACGGGTCCTCTACGCATCGCGTATCGATCTTACCATTGCAATTAGTGCTGTTACCGCAGCCGCACTCATCGGAACGGCTCTCGGTGCTATCGGTGGATATTTTCGAGGCAAAGTCGATGAGATTCTCATGCGCGTGCTCGATGTGGTTCAGGCTTTCCCGGCTTTTATCCTTGCCATGGGTCTGGCGGTCGCACTCGGTTCAGGCATGATGAATATCATCTACGTGGTCACTTTTATTATGGTGCCGATCTTCGCTCGTTTGGCACGCAGTGAAGTTCTCTCAGCGCGTGAGCGAGGCTACACAGAGGCAGCCCGCTGTATGGGTGCGTCGCATCAAGAAATCATTTTCGTTTACGTGCTCCCCAACTGCCTCACGCCGATTCTTGTGCAGTTTGCTTTGAGCATGAGCTATGCCATTCTTGACGCCGCGGCGTTGAGTTTTATTGGTTTGGGTGTGCGGCCACCGATGCCTGAGTGGGGTTCGATGGTAAATCAAGGGGTGGGCTATCTCATCTCCGGTGAATGGTGGATATCTGCCTTTCCCGGGTTGGTCATGGCGATCTGCATTCTCGGGTTCAATTTACTCGCCGATGGATTGCGAGACGTGTTTGACCCAAAGCTTCGGAGTTGATCTTGACAAGTTTGCTACTCGAAGTAATCAACCTGCAAACGTATTTCTTCACCTACCGAGGTGTAGTACGCGCCGTCGATGGTATTGATTTCTGTCTCTACCGGGGCGAAGCACTTGGCTTGGTTGGCGAGAGTGGTTCAGGAAAAACGGTGACCGGCTTGTCCATTCTCCGGCTAATCCAGGAGCCAGGAAAAATCGTAGGTGGCGAGATTATCTTCAAGAGCATCTCACTCCTTGATCTGTCTGAGAAAGAAATCCGCAATATCCGTGGCAGTAAAATTAGTATGATTTTCCAAAACCCGGGCACTTCGCTGAACCCAGTCCTAAAGATCGGTGAGCAGATAGATCGTATCTATCGCCACCATACAAAATGCTCGACCACAGAAGCTGCCGAGCGAAGGCTCGAGATGCTCCATCGTGTCAGCATCGGCGACCCCAAGGCGTTCAGCGACCAATACCCCCACCAAATAAGCGGGGGGATGTGCCAACGCGCGATGCTTGTCATGGCGCTGATATGTAATCCAGAGCTCGTGATCGCTGACGAACCTACGACAGGTCTGGATGTGACCATTCAACGCCAAATAATGGATCTCATGGATGAGATGAGGGAGCAGACTCAGGCTACCCAAATTCTTATTACGCATGATCTTGGTGTGGTAGCAGAAACATGTGATCGAGTGGTGGTCATGTATGCCAGTCGCATCATGGAGATAGCATCGACGCAGGAGCTTTTCTCAAATCCGGTCCATCCCTACACATGCGGGCTTCTCCGCAGCATCCCACGGATAGATGTGGACTATGAGCCCTCTGTGATGCCAGGAAATGTACCGAGCGCTTTGGACCATCTACCGGGTTGTCCATTTCATCCGCGTTGCTCAAAAGTAGAAGAGATTTGCCGAACAGATCGACCGGTATTGAAATCGATAGGCAACGGTCGCCACGCTGCATGCCACCTCGTGGGTGAGGGATGACCATGGGGTTGAATTCGTCGTCCAGTCATGAAGAACAGTTTGATATCCATAAACCTGGCAGGTCGATCAAAAACGGGCAAGCCGAAGATCCACGCGTGCTCGAAGTAAAAAATCTGTCAAAGCACTTCCTCGTTAATAACCCCCTTCTCGGAGAGAAGGTGTTGGTTTTCGCCGTAGATGGCGTGGATCTTCATGTAGATCGCGGGGAAACATTGGGGCTAGTAGGGGAATCTGGATCGGGGAAGACGACCGTTGGTCGTTGCATTCTTCGTTTGATTGATCCTACCGAAGGTGAAATTTATCTCCAAGGTGAAGATCTTATAGGAATGAACGGACGTCGTTTACGTGAGATTCGTAGGAATATGCAGATGGTGTTCCAAGATCCCGCGGACTCGCTCAACCCACGCTTCACCTGCAGGAAAACGCTCACCGATGCCTTGCGTCATAGCGGCGTTAAGGGGCGTAATGAGCGACAGGAACAAGCTTTGGCGCTTCTACATAAGGTAGGCATGAATCCTTCTGACATGGACAAGTTCCCACATCAGTTTAGTGGAGGACAACAACAGCGTATTGCCATCGGGCGTGCTCTCGCATTCGAACCCATTCTATTGGTGCTGGATGAACCAACTGCCTCGTTAGATGTCTCTGTCCAAACCCAGATTGCGAATCTCCTTCGTGATCTTCAGACCCGACTCGGCCACAGCTACATCCTCATCTCTCATGACCTCAGTAGCGTGCGACATGCCGCTCAACGTGTTGCGGTGATGTATTTGGGTAAATTGATGGAAGTTGGAGATACGAAATCAATATTCGAGAATCCGGCGCACCCGTACACACAGATACTCATTCAGTCCATTCCAATTCCGGATCCCAATCTGAGGCGGGAACACACAACTCTCAAAGGTGAGATTCCCAGCCCAACTGCGCCACCTCCTGGATGTCGATTCCATACACGCTGTCCGCTCCAGGAGGAGGTTTGTCGACGCCTTGAACCCTCACTTGAAATGACAGAGTCTGGAACGCTGGCGGCATGCCACATGCTTGATAAATCCATAGCAACCGACAGCTGGAAACTCGGATAATGATGATCTCAAACTGAAAGGATGGGTGGAAATATGGCTGAAAAAATGAAAGCGATCGTGTGGGACGGAACAACTTATCCGGAAAGTATGGCTTTTAAGGATTTTGATATACCCAAACCGGATCCAGGTTGGGTGGTCGTAAACACGAAGGCGGCTGGTATCTGCGGCTCGGACCTACATTATCTGCTTGGCTACACAAGACATCTTATCCCCGATAAAAATCTCCCTGCAGTCTTAGGGCATGAGAATGCAGGAGTTGTAGTGGAGGTCGGCGAGAGCGTCACGAGCGTCAAACCAGGCGATCGTGTCGCAGTTGAACCGCTTCATGGGTGTATCGAATTTGGCGGGACATGCCCCATGTGCAGAATAGGCAAGTATCATCTCTGTCAATCCGGTTTGACGCATGTGGGTATTCCGATCATCAAGATGCTTCCTGGCGGATACGGCGAGTACTCCGTTGTCCACGCAACGCGCCTTTTCCACATCCCAGACAATGTAACCTTCGAAGAAGCCGCACTGCTCGATATCCTCGCTGTGGACGTTCATGCAGCCAAGGTCGCAAGACCAGGCGTTGGTGACACAGCCGTTGTCCTTGGTTGTGGAATTATTGGACTGGATATGATCCAAATCCTGCGCGTGGAAGGACTTACCGACATCATCGGGGTTGCCAAGTATGATTTCCAGGCGCAGCACGCGCAGCGTTTTGGCGCCAAGGAAACCATCGTTCTCCAGGATGGCGTCGACCCGGTTGAAGAGGTCATGCGTATTACTGGAGATTGGGGGGTAGATCAAGTCTATGAGTGCGTGGGTGGTGACACGGATGCGCTAGATCAATCGATTGCGATGTGCAGACCAGGTGGGGATGCGATCATGTTGGGTGTTTTTTCTGGCCATCGTCCCATCGATCTTCTCACGATGCTGCTGAAAGAGGTCAATATCCTCGCTTCCAACAGCTATTCAACTTTCGAAGACAAGAGGGAGTTCCAAATCTCGATGGATCTCCTTCGAGATGGCTTGATAGAGCATAAGAGTCTCATAACTCATACCTACGCTCCAGAGGATTGGAAGGACGCGATTGACCTGGCGATTGGCAAGGGTGAGCATGAATCAATCAAAACGATGTTTATTCGTGAGTAAACCTGAAGAGGAGCTAACGTGATATGAACGCCTTAGTTTGGGATGGAGGAACCTGGCCAGAGGGCTTGGAATATATGGAATTTCCAACACCGGAGATCCCCCCGGGGTGGGTCCTCGTAGAGACAAAGCGCACAGGAATATGTGGATCAGATCTGCACTATCTGCAGGGATATACGCGGCATCTGGTTCCTGATAGCAGTCTCCCCGCCGTGATGGGCCACGAGACTGCCGGTATCGTGGCTGAAATTGGAGCGGGTGTGGAGGGAATTGCAGTTGGAGACCGGGTAGGGCTTGAGCCACTTCATGCCTGCAAGGAACTTGAACGATCGACCTGTCCTATGTGTCAGGTTGGAAAATATGCACTGTGCCAGGGGTTGAGCATTGTAGGTGTGCCGATAGGAACCATGATTCCTGGCGGGTACGGAGATTTTTCACTCTTTCATTGCACACGGGTTTTCAAGCTGCCCGATAGCGTGAGTTTCGAGGAAGCTGCACTCCTTGACACGCTTGCCTGTACAGTTCATGCGGTTAATCTGGGCCAGCCTGTCCCAGGGGATGTCGCTGCCGTGGTTGGATGTGGGATCATTGGGATTGACACGATTCAGTGCCTTAAGGCCGCCGGTGCAGGTCAGATCATTGCCGTCGCGAAGTATGAATGGCAAGGAGAAATCGCTCGGAAATATGGGGCGACGGAGGTTGTCCTTGGTGGCCAGGGCCGGGAGCCAGCCGACGAGGTCATGAGGCTCACCGAGGGATGGGGGGTCGATCAGGTGTACGAGTGCGTGGGTGGAGAAACCAATGCGCTTCAAGAATCGTTGGGGATGATCCGTCCAGGGGGCAAAATCATCATGGAAGGGGTTTTTTCTGGAGATCGGCCGCTTGATTTACTTACGTTGCTCCTGCGCGAATCCCCTATCATCCCGTCGATGTGCTACTCATATTATGGAGATAAACGAGAGTTTCAAATGGCGCTCGATATGATCGCTCGAGGGGACGCTGAGCAAGAATCGATGGTCACGCACCGGTTCTCGATAGAAGATTGGACTGATGCTATCCAGACTGCAATCGATAAGAATGATCATCATGCTGTAAAGGTGATGTTCGAGTTTTAATTAGCCAGCTAAGAAATTCGAATACTTTTCAGGAGAACAGGAGCTAAAAATGTGGGAAGAAGAGAAAATGGTACCAATGTCGCAGGCAGTCCGGATGTTGACGACGGGTTTCGAATGGGAATCCGGGCTTTTTATTGAAGTCTACAACGAGCTTTCTGAGAGGATTGGTAAAGAAGCCGCCAAGGAAGTAATCGCAAAAGCCATGTACCGAACTGGTTTACGACTCGGGGAAGAGGCTCGTGAGCTGGTAGACACTAATGACACTATAGGCATGGCAAAGGCGTGGGACATTATCTATGGAACGGGAACCGATGCGGCGGAACGTCTTGATAAGGAGAGATTTATCATACGTGGTCAGGGTTGTGCTGCCTTTAACCTATTCAAGAGATGGGGTGTCCCGGATGAAGAGATCCGCTTTATCGCCGATGCGTATTGTGTAGGGGATGTCGGACACGCGGAAGGTTTTGGGGGTAAAGCGATGGATTTCCAGCACACCTCCCGGCTCATGCGGGGCGATGATTTTTGTGAGTGGGACTTCTCTATGGGAAAATTGGAACAAGCAGATGGCGCTGTCACGAAACCAGGACTAAAAGAGTAGCTGGCTGGCGGAGAAATCGAGATGTCCACTTCTCACCGCGAACGGGTGCTCATGACCATGGATCATCAGGAGCCTGACCGGGTTCCACTCGATTTAGGTGGGACACAAACCAGCATTCATTCTGTGGCATACCGTGCCTTGAAAGAGCATCTGAAATTAGGGGGAGAGGTCGAGACGCAGAACATCGTCCTTGGATTGGCTCGTGTGGAGGACGCTGTTCTGCAGCGTTTTGATGTCGACCTTCGACACGTTTTACCCGGAATGCCCGAGGGGTGGACGCTCGAATTCGATGAAGAAGACAGTTTTTATGATGAGTGGGGTGTTCGTTGGCGGCGTCCTCCGGGTGGGCATTATTATGATATGGTGGAACATCCCTTATCCGCATGCTCCCTTGAGTCATTCGAATCCTATATCTGGCCCAATCCCCGAGATTCCGGAAGAACCGCTGGGAAAAAGCAAGAGGCGATGAACCTGAGAGAGAACACCGATTGCGCCTTGGAATGTGGCCTCATCGGTTTATGGGAAAGCGCTTGGTTTATCGTGGGATTAGAACGGTGGTTGTTAGCATTGTATAAGGAGGTCGAGTTTGTTGAAGCTGTCCTCGAAAAAACGCTTCAAATCCTGATCGAGATGCACGCCGAATACTTGAGCGAGGTTGGCGCGTGCCTGGATCTTGTAACCCTGTGGGATGATTATGGATCGCAGTATGGCACGCTGATTTCTCCGGATATGTGGCGGAAATTAGTGAAACCTCGATTAGCGAGATTGATCAAGGTTATCCATAAGGAAACCCCGGCGAGAATTGGACTGCATAGCTGTGGATCTCTCACAGCGATCCTGGACGATTTAGTAGAAATCGGAATCGAAGTCCTGAATCCGGTGCAGGTATCTGCACAAGGTATGGTACCCAGCGACCTTAAGAAACGCTACGGTAAGCGGCTGACTTTCTGGGGCGGCATTGACAGCCACTATGTCTTACCTTACGGCAGCCCGAATGATGTCATTTCTGCTGTCAAAGAAACAATCGCAGCCTTGGCTCCTGGTGGAGGTTACATTTTGGCTTCAGTTCATAACATTCAGCCTGAGGTACCGCCAGAGAACATCGTTGCCATGTTCGACACATGTCGCGAAATCGGGCGTTACCCATTGTCCCACTAAGGTCGATCTTTTTACTCTGGTGATTACTTAGATGAGTGATCTTGAAGGGAAATAATCTTAGATGACAGGCGTACGGTCAAAGTTAGCGAGTGGCGTTAAGATCCTGACGCCAGGAGCTTTGGACGCAATTCATGAGGCCAGTCTGCGCATCCTCGCAGAGGTGGGTGTTAAAATCGACCATCGTTTTGCATTGGAAACGCTCAAAAAATCTGGCGCCCATGTGGATGGAGATATTGTCCGTCTTCCCCCAACACTTGTGGAAAAAGTGATCGACAGCGCACCTTCAAAGGTCACTCTCTCCGCACGAGATCCTGAGCAGAATGTTCAACTCGGTGTGGGCAAGGTGCACTTCACCAACGGTTTCGGAGCAACCTGGGTGGAGGACAGCGAAACACAGGCAGTGCGGGAAGCGACGCTGGCTGACCTCGCTGACTTCACTCGACTTGCAGATGCCCTCGATCATGTCGATTATTGTTTGTTCGCTGTCGTCCCTCAAGATATCCCACCGGAATTGCTGGACCTGCAATGCACGGCTACGGTTATCCAGAACACTAGCAAACACATTCAATTAAGCCTTGAAACGTCAGACTATATCGAGGAGATAGTTGATATTGCCCGAGCGTCCGTGCATCCAGGTTGCCCTCTCCCGTTGTCGGCTGGCGGCGTTCCGAACTCCCCGCTTCATTACATCGAGAGTACTGTGGAGAAATTCATCGCCCTCGCGAAATATGAAATTCCCTGTTTTATCGTGAGCGGCGCAATGGCGGGGGCTACAGCACCAGTCACCTTGGCTGGAGCCCTTGTGCAACAAAATGCAGAGGTTCTCGCGGGGGTCGCCATCCACCAGGTCGCGAATCCGGGAGCACCAGTTATCTACGGGACCTTTACGGGCGGATTTGACATGCGCGCCACAAAGCTCGCGACGGGTGGTCCAGAACTAATGCTCATCAACTGTGCTACACAGCAACTGGCGGACCGATACGGCATTCCGCTCGGATATGGCACGGGCGGCATGACAGATAGTGTGCTATCAGATGTACAAGCTGGGTTGGAGAAAGGGACCAGTGTGCTTCTTACCGCTTTGGCAGGAGTAGACGTTGTTCACGATGGCGCATCGGGCCTGCTAGGTGCAGGGATGCTTACCAGTCTTGCTCAGATGGTGATCGATAACGAACTCTGTGCGTCCGTGGCCTTCACCATGCAGGGGATCGAAGTGAACGAGGAGACGCTTGCGGAAGAGGCCATCTCAACCGTTGGCCATGGCGGTCATTTTCTCGACGCCTCTCATACACTTAAGCACTTTCGAAGCGCATTATATATAGATTCGCTGCGATCGAGGTACACGGTTGAGAAGGGGCGGGGGAAGGACAGCATCGGTATGCTCGGAAAGGCTGATAAACGGGCAAAGGAAATTCTTGCCCAACATAAGCCCCGCCCACTTCCTGACATCGGTCAGGAGAAGATCGAGTCCGTCCTGGAGGCTGCTTACGAGAAGGTATCGTTGGAATAGATAGAAGGAAGGGATCCAAACACGCAAAGGCTTGACATGAAAATTACTGTTATTGCTCCAGTAACATTCGACAGAGATACACCAGCTTCAGTCAACGAATTCGCACCCATGGCGCGATCGGATAATGAGGTAGAAGTCGTTTTTCTAGAAGCCGGACCTTTATCAATTGAGAGTCAGTATGATGAATGCGCTGCCGCGCCTGGGGTTGTTCGTTGCGCGGCGACCGCAGAATCTCAGGGGGCAGACGCCGTAATCATCAGTTGTATGCTTGATCCAGGTCTGGCTGCTGCAAGAGAGCGAGTAAAGATCCCCGTCTTGGGACCAGCCCAAGTATCTATGCATGTAGCAGCACTGTTGTGCCATCAATTTTCTATTGTGACCGTGCTAGAACGATTACGACCGATATTCATGGATCGAGCGAAGGTTTATGGAGTTACGGATCAGTTAGCTTCGGTAAGGGCAATTGAGATGCCTGTGCTGGAATTGGAGCACGATCAAGAACAGGCTATCGATCCTCTTGTAGAGGAGGCCATACGCGCAATTGAGGATGATGGTGCTGAGATCATACTCTTTGGATGCACCGGAATGACCGGATTAGCACAGGCGGTGGCGAGTCAATTACAAGCGCAGGGATATGATGTGCCCGTGATCGATCCCGGTATATTAACTTTAAAAATGGCTGAGCTTTTCGTAGATCTAGGATTATCTCAGAGTAAGTTGAGTTTCCCATATCCGCCTGAGAAATCGATTCTTGGCTAACCGAAAATATACCCGTATCGAAGGATTCATCGTGAGAAATCGACTAATGTTCAAGGAAAAAACATGCTCTGACATGAATGGACAGGACCTTCGTGAATTGCAAACCCCACCGTATACCGTCGATCTGTCTCCGCTTTCTGAGACAAGCATAGCCAAGATGACGTCTATATTCGAGTCTGATGTCACGATTATGGCGTTAGTTTAGTAAGGAAGGAAACCATTGGACCATCTTTTCTCGGCGACATTCTATTCGTGGACTTAACGAGCGGAAACATCGAGAAGAAACCTTTTACCAAGGAATTAGCCTCGGAAACCATCGGCGCGCGAGGATACAATGCGCAATTGCTGTGGGACAAGGTTCCAAAGGGGACTGATCCTTTAGGGGAAGGGAATATCCTAGCCTTTGGAGTTGGACCGCTGACAGGCACGTCAGCCCCGAGCTCGGGACGCACTTCGGTCACAGCCAAAGGACCGGCGACGGGTCTCTATCTTAAAACAAATGTGGGAGGTGCCTGGGGGGGGAGCATCCGATATGCCGGATACAGCTTCGTCGTCTGCACCGGCAAAGCTCAAAAACCGGTATATCTCTGGATCGACGACGATAACGTTGAAATTAAAGATGCCAGGCACCTCTGGGGAAAAGACGTGCGTGAGACGGAGCGCTTGCTGCATCAGGAACTGGGGGATACGAATATCAAGGCGGCTGTGATCGGACAAGGGGGGGAAACCCTGGTGATGTTTGCCGCGGTAATGTGCTCCCTTTATAACGCAGCCGCTCGTGGCGGCATCGGGGCGGTAATGGGTTCTAAAAATCTTAAGGCTATTGCCGTACGTGGCACGCAACCCGTTCATGTGGCCGAACCAGAACGCTTCTCGGAGCTAATGGAAAAGGCGTGGGAACTGTATCACGCTCAATCTGGCGTGCTCAATACTCATCTCTACGGCACTGCTGGTGGTGTCCCGACAATCAATGAGCTTCACGTATTCCCCTCTTACAACTTCCAGCAGAGCCATTTCGAAGAAGCCGAGAAAATATCGGGCCAACACCTGGTTGAGGGAGGTTACCTGAAGAGGAGAGTGGGATGCTATTCATGCCCAATGTCGTGTCATCGCTATGCAGAGGTGAAGGATGGTCCATACAAAGGTTCGTACACAGGGGGGCCGGAATACGAGAGCCTTGGAGCGCTCGGCGCAGGATGTGGTGTGAGCGACATGGAAGCCGTCATCAAAGCCAACGAACTTTGCAATATTTATGGCCTGGATACGATCTCAACTGGAGGCGTGATTCAATGGGCCATGGAGTGCCATCAGAGGGGACTGGAATTTGACCGTGATGGCCTTGATCTCTCCTGGGGAAACGGAGAGACGATGATTGAGCTCATTCATCGAATCGCCAAACGAGAGGGTCTTGGGGATCTTCTCGCTGATGGGACCAAACGCGCATCAGAAACCATCGGCCAAGGCTCCGATGAATGGGCAATCCAGGCCAAGGGTTTGGAACAGTCACGCGTTGAAACTCGTGCAGCATACTCCTATGCCCTCGCATTTGCAGTCAATCCTAGAGGACCCGATCACCTGATGACAGAGACTCTGGCGGAATTCGGACTCAGCCCTGAGATGGTAGAAGTGATTGAAAAAATAACCGGGGACAAGAAATATGCCACACCTAATACAACCGAAAAAAGACCCGAGATTGTACGTTGGCACGAAGATGTGTATGCAGTCACTGATGCGCTTGGACTATGTGCATTTGCTTCGACTGCCCAATATTACATGACACCCGAACTCATGGCGGATCTGTTTTCTGCTGCAACCGGAATCCCGTCAGATGAAGAGACCATCATGAGGCTCGGGCGAAAGATTGTGACCATGGAGAGAGCCTTTAATACCAGGGAAGGAGCTACCCGAGCAGACGATGTCCTGCCAAAGCGTTTAGCTACAACCGCTTTGGAGAACGCGCCAGGTGATTTGGATATTAACTCTCCGGAGGTGATGGATCCAATGTTAGATCGATATTATGAGATGCACGGATGGGATGTTGCCACGGGGCGACCCACACGTGAAACGTTAGAGTCATTAGATCTATACAGCTGGGCAGATGAACTTGAAACCATGGATTGCCTTGGTTGAGTCAGGAGTGATTACTTTGGAAACCATTACTCGCAAGGATATTGATCCTCTTTTAGAAGGTTTGGCTATTCTGGGCACAGGTGGGGGCGGATCCCCTCAGTGGGGTAAAGCGATTCTGGAGCACGATCTTGACCAGGGACGCTCGGTACAGATCGTTGACCCTCAAGATGTACCGGATGATGCCTGTATTGCAAGCGGCGGGATCATGGGATCGGTGAAAGAGTTGGATAGCATCGACCCGGTAGACCTGGTCCGGCGATGGGACGACCGTTTTGAATTGGCTGAGGCTTTTAACGTAATGCAGGAGACGATCGGGCGAAATATTGATTTTATGGTCCCATTCGAGATGGGTGGCTTAAACACACCTGTGATCCTCTCTCTCGGGGCTCGCATCGGCCTTCCGATTATCGACGGTGATGGTCTCGGGCGCGCCGCTCCAGAGACTCAGATGGTTTCCTTCATCGGCCATGGTATCTCACTCACTCCGATGCCCCTTGTGGACGCATTGGGCAATATTGTCGTCGTGAGTCATGGCATCGAAAATACCTTCGCAGATCAGCTCGGTCGATGGGTAATTACTCGTGGTGGCGGTATGGGTGCGAATGCCCACTACTCGATGAGCGGTGCAGATCTAAAGAGATCGGTCATCCCAAATACGATTTCGAAAGCAGTGGAGATTGGCAATGCTCTCCTCATGGCACGAGCCCAAAAAACTAACCCAGTGGACGCAGTCAGCAGGATGATTAATGGGGTGCACATCCATACCGGGGAAATTGAGGAAATCGAAGAAAACGATTGGGAAGGTTTTTATTTCACGCGTGTGACCTTGCGTGGCGGTGCAGAGATCGTAATTAAGAATGAGGCCATGGCGCTCTTTTTACAAGGAAAAGCTGTGACGGTTTTTCCTGATCTAATCTGCATGCTGGATCCAGCGAGCGGAAGGGGTCTCATGAGCGCTGACTTGAAACCAGGTGATGGGGTGGCGCTTGTTGTTGCTCCCTGTCATCCTAGATTACGCGCGGCGCGGACATCAGAAGAAGGACGTATAGCGTTTTCGCCTGAACGATTTGGACAACCTGATCTCAAGTATCAAGAGGTAGAAAATCTCATTTCGGGATGGTGATGATTATTCTATGGAGTGAGTTTAACATTGAGCGAGCGTTAGGAGTGTTTCGATGGAAGGAATAAAGATTGAGGTAAGTAAATGCACTGGCTGCGGCCAATGTGTTCTGGCTTGTTCCTTTATCAAGACAGGCACTTTCGACCTTAAGAAAAGCTGTATTCGGATAATTCAATGGGAGGACTACTGCCTCTCTGTGCCTTTGCTGTGCCAGCAGTGCGACGATGCCCGTTGTATTTGGGTATGTCCCACGGATGCACTGGAGCGGCATCCGGATACAGGCGTCATCATGGTGGATCCGGATGCATGTATCAACTGTGAGCTTTGCATGAAAGAGTGCACATATCAGGTCATCTATATGAATGATGCCGCCGTTCCGGTCATATGCGATTTATGCGGGGGTTCTCCGGTATGTGTAAGTTCCTGTTTCCCGGGAGCACTCACACTAGCTGAAATCCCAGAAGGTGAGGAACAACCTTTTCGACCAATCCATGAAGTACTCAATGCGAGACGGCGAGGGGAAAATATCGAGCCACCAGAGTTTTTAATAGATCACGAGGAACTGGGAAAGTGAGTGACAAAGCAATCGCTATCACTGTGGAAGTCCGAGAGGATACCGGTAAAGTTCGTTACCAGGTCAATGTGGAGGGCGAATCACCGGGTCTTGTCGATCTACTAGAGGTTGTCGCACATCAAGCTTGGGGAATGAGACTCTTCGAAGAAACGGAAGAATCTACTGAACTGAAGGCGGGGCACATTCTCGTGTTAGATAGGCGGATGATTCAGCCCTGGGAGATCGAGGAGATCCATATATCTGATGGACAGGTACTGAATTTTGTACCGGTCGTCGCTGGTGGATAGGGAGCAAATCACCAGAGGGAGTACCTTATGAGCGAACCCGTGCGAATCGTGGGCTTGAGTAGCAGTCCGAGACATGGCAACACAGAAATTCTCCTTCAGGAGGCACTGGACGCCGCGGAAGATGCCTATCCGGAAATTTCTACAGAGTTGGTGAGCTTCAAGGGAAAGAAAATCCTTCCGTGCTATGACTGCAAGGCATGTGAGTGGCGACAGTCAGAATCCCTGGTCGAACAATGTATTCTCGAAGACGATTGGATCGAGTTGGTCAACCCGTTTATCGATCCAGTTCCAAATGGGATTATCATCGCTTCACCGGTTTATTTCTCAGATGTGAACGCATCTTTAAGGGCGTTTATGGAGAGATTCACGGCGTTGATAAAACCAGTCTGGTTCTCGGACCTCCCTTTCGATCCTCCGGATTTTTCTAGGACGGTGGGAGGCGCACTAACTGTGGGATTTCATCGACATGGAGGCCAAGAGACAACCATACTTTCAATCCTTCGTTTTTATTTGATTACGGGCATTCTCGCTGTGGGTAGCTATTGCCCTGAGCAGGGTCCTATTGGTTATTATGGCGGCTCCGCGTGGGAGGATGTCACAGGAAATGCAGGCTGGGGAGGTGTTAAGGATGATCATTGGGGCTTGTACTCGGCCAGGGTAGTGGGTCGAAAGGTGGCTCATACTGCCCTTTTACTGGCAGGTGCACCGGATATACCTCAGAAAACCGAGCCACTCGTTTCACACCTATCTGAGAATGGGGGATCATGATCTCGTGGCTGACGATCTTCTGGACTGGATGCCCGAGAACACTCCAGAATCATATGTTTTTCTCACTAGGCGACTCAAAACCGTCCAATATGGAGACTTGGTGAAACCACGTGACCGTGCATTATGTGCATTTGCACACCGCGAAGCGGATCGCGTTCCAGTCTTCGAGATAAATGTCAATTCGCCGATCGCTGAAGAAGCACTCGGTCATGCATCCTGGGTCGGCACAGGTGGTCGTGCCTGGGTCCAGCAATACGGCGAGATGATTTCAGGTGGCATGAGAGATGAATTTGTCGATGGCTTGGCTCTGGACACAATCGAGTTGGCCCAGACCTTCGATTGGGATATCGTCGTGGCTCCTTTCTGCCCCGGGAATAATCCGATCCAGCCTTCTCGGGTTGACGATACTACATGGCGTTATGAGCAACCCGAGAGTGGGGTTTGGTATGTAATGACGTACCTTCCGGAGACCGACATTGCTCATCAAGCGGATCACAGCTTTTGTCATGATGGTATCGCTGGACTGCTGCGATACGTGGAGTGGAAAGAAGCCCAGATCCTCGCTCCCGATGAAGGAGCCCTCGATGTCACGAGAATGGTGGTGGAAGCTTGTTCTGATGATCGTCTTGTGTTTGCAGGCTGGTACGACATACCGGGGGCCATCGATCAGGCATGGCTTTCACTCTACTTTCGCTGGCTTCTTCATGAACCGAAGTTGATGGCAAGGTATTTCGAAATCGAGGCTACGTTCTTGGAATTGCAGATTACAAAGGCGGCTGATCTGGGAGCAGAAGGTGTGATATGTGCGACAGACCTTGCTGGTCAATCAGGTCCTTTCATATCCCCCAAACTGTATCGAGAGATGATCTTTCCGCACTTTAAACGTCTCGTAAATGCCTGCCACCGAGAAGGTCTGTTTGTCATCAAGCATACGGATGGGAATGTCACGAAGCTTGAACAGGATTTACTCATCGAGTCAGGAATCGATGGCTATCACTCTATCGATCCAAGTGCAGGGATGGACCTTGAGAAAATGAAAGCGTGCCACGGTGAACGACTCACTCTCTGTGGGAACGTCGATGTGACACATACACTTCCGTGGGGCAAACCGGAGGAAATTAGGCGGGAGGTGCTCCGCTGCCTAGGACAAGGAGCACCGGGTGGAGGCTACGTACTATCTTCAAGCAACAGTCTACATAGTCAAATTCCTCTAAGCAACTATCAAATTATGCTCGACACGGCCCGCGAGTTTGGAAGATATCCTATTCATTTGGACGCGGGAGAAAATAGATTGTTGTGAAAGAGACAAGTAAAGCCACCCATCACATGTGAAGGTATGTTGGAGTAATCAAACTGAGCGAGATCCGCACGCAGCACACACTAAGGAGCAAGCAATGACAAGAGTTGTCACTTTCGGCGAGATCATGATGAGGTTATCGCCTCCTGATCATCAACTCTTTTCACAGGCGAAACGCTTTGACGTTGTCTACGGCGGAGGGGAATCAAATGTCGCCGTATCACTGGCTCATTTCGGTATGGATACGACTTTCGTGACCAGACTGCCCCACAATGAGCTTGGTGCATCGTGTCGGAATTGTCTCCGTCAATTTGGGGTCGATACAAGGCAAATCGTTTGGGGTGGTTCGAGGCTTGGCATCTACTTTCTTGAGCATGGTGCCGTTCATCGGGGCAGTAAGGTGATCTATGATCGTGCCGGCTCAGCGATGGCCGAGGTTAAACCCGGGATGGTGGATTGGGAAAAGGTATTTGAAGGCGCCAGCTGGTTTCATTGGACTGGAATAACACCTGCGATCTCGAAGGGCGCTGCGGACGTTTGCATGGAAGCCGTCGATGTTGCGAAGAGGTTGAGGTTGACTGTGTCCTGTGATTTAAATTACCGCGCGAAGCTTTGGAAGTGGGGGAAAGAACCTTGTGAGGTAATGCCTGAAATGATTGCTCACACTGACGTTATTGTATGTAATGAGGAGGACGCTGAAAAGGTCTTTGCGATTTCTGCCCCCGATACAGACGTCACCTGTGGAGATCTAGACGCCGAAAAATATCGAAGCGTCTGTGAAGCGCTCGCTGAACGCTTTCCCAATTTAAGGAGCATTGCAATAACGCTTAGAGGATCGAGATCCGCGAGCCACAATACCTGGAGCGCTGTGATGTGGCATGAGGGAGATTTTGCAATAGGTCCGGAATACGACATCGTTCCCATCATTGACCGTGTCGGGGGCGGGGATAGCTTTGTCGCAGGATTGATCTACGGACTTCATCAATACCCTAAACAATCCACCAAGGCTTTAGAATTTGCTGTTGCAGCGTCGGCACTGAAACATTCAATATTTGGAGATTTCAATCTCGTGAGCGTAGAAGACGTTGAGAAGCTGGCTGGTGGGGACCAATCCGGTCGAGTGAGCCGCTAAGTTAAGCAGGAGGTAAGCATTACAAAAATGGCGAAATACAGTCGTTTAGCTGTCCTGAACACGATGATTAAAACAGGGTTGATCCCCGTCTTTTACCATGGAGATATCGACATTGCGATTCGCGCCATCAGTGCATGCCTGGAAGGTGGGGTTCGCTGTGTTGAGTTCACGAATCGCGGCGATCAGGCACATCTTGTATTCGGGGAACTGGTACGTAAATTTGAAGGAGATCATCGTCTGATCCTTGGCGCGGGTTCAATCATCGATCCGGGTGCGGCCTCTTTGTATATTCAATTAGGGGCGAACTTCATTGTTGGGCCTGTACTCAACACTGAAGTTGCGCGTGTCTGTAATCGACGCAAAGTTGCCTATAGCCCTGGGTGTGCGAGCCTGAGTGAGATTTCTCAAGCCGAGCAACTCGGTGTGGAAATATGCAAGATTTTCCCCGGGAAGCAAGTTGGTGGTCCATCATTCATCAAGGCGGTCAGCGCCCCCATGCCATGGGTGAGAATCATGCCGACGGGAGGGGTCCAGGCGACGGAGGAAAGTATACGCAGTTGGTTTGACGCAGGCGCGGCATGCGTTGGAATGGGAAGCAAATTAATCACCAAGAGCGCAATGGAAAAAGGCGATTTCGAGTCTGTCACGGAGAAAGCAAAGGATGTGCTCGGTTGGATCGCTGACTCGAGGCTCGAAAACCCGGTACAAGTGAGGGATCTGTAACAGTCTGTGCGTATTACGTATGAAGATGATTGTATTTCATAAGGGAATGGAAATGAAAATCTAAGCCAGTAGGATGACGCAATATGCGTTATCAGACGGACCGATTCGAGGATAAGAAGGATTACGCAATGAAACTATTGATACCAGGGCCAGTCCAACCCGAGCAGGAAGTTCTCCAGGCCATGGGTGATCCCGTTCAACCGCATTATGGACCCGAATGGACACAGATATACAACGAGACCGTGGACATGTTGAAAACGGTCTATGGAACCACCGGGGATGTTTTTATCATCGTCGGTTCGGGCTCCTCTGGTCTCGATGCGGCTATCGGAAGCATGGTCCCAACAGGAGAGAAAATAATCGTCGGGGTGAACGGTTTTTTTGGGGAGCGCCTATACGCGATTGCCCAAGCATATGGCCTGGAGGTGATTCCGGTCTCAGGTGAGTGGGGGCAAGTCCTCGAGCCCGATGACGTATCGAAGATAGTCAGCCAACACACAGATGCATCTGCGTTAGCGATCGTACATCTTGAGACGTCAACAACCATTGTTAATCCTATCAAGGATATTGGCAAGATAGCGAACGAGCTTGATATCCCTTATATCGTCGATGCGGTCTCTTCACTGGGGGGTCTTCCCATGGACATGGATGAATGGGGAATAGATGTATGTGTATCTGCCTCTCAGAAATGCCTCGGCGCACCTCCGGGCCTCGCCACGGTCGCGGTTGGATTTAGAGCGTGGGAAGCGATCGATCGCGTTCCCGAGAAATCACATGGATGGTACCTGGATCTGCGCGTATGGAAACACTATCAACAGGCGTGGGCAGATTGGCATCCATTTCCAATCACCATGGCCA
>SDBS01001847.1_pt1 | contig 21347 bp, 24 predicted proteins | sample 2277091 | NCBI WGS metagenome assembly SDBS01 (sample SAMN10404972, study PRJNA504765) | marine sediment metagenome | isolation source: marine sediment core GS10_PC15, 163 cmbsf | place: Arctic Ocean: Southern Knipovich Ridge | collected 2010 | reverse complement strand
ATTTTTAGCAATCTTAAACTCATAAGTTTCTTCAAGTAAATCGAAAAAGAATTGCTTTAACGCTTTTAAGGGAATAGCTCTCATAGCATGACTCACTATTCCTACATCAGGGAAGTAGTTGGGGTCGTGAAGCACGGTTTTAAGATAATTGGCTTGAAAATATCTAATTGCATTCAAGTATGACGTGTAATTATCAATTCCTATGTGAATACGGGAGAGCTCAAAGATGATTATATCATGTAAGAATCGGTTTCTAAAAGAAACATCCCTTGTTTCTAATATATCTTGTAGGTCATCAAAATAAGAGAAGTTATTGCAAATTATGATGTGTTCAAAAAAACCGGTAAATCCAGAAAGTGCTTTTAGCATCAATTTTTCAACCCGACTAATTCTTTCATAACTTATTTCTGACTCAGGTATCACTGCTACGTCTCGAAATCTCCTAAGATATTGGGGTCTTATGAGTGTTAAATCTCCCTTTTTAATAAAATGGTCAATCTTATAGAATAATTTTGAAATATCTTTCTTTCTACCGCGTTTTTGTTTAGGTTTTCGAGGAACACTATTTATGAGTTTCATTGCTGTCCTATAATCTTTCGGAATGCGCATCACAAATACCTGCTTTTTAATCTTAAATATATAATCTGTAATTTGCATTTGAGCAATAGAGTCTTTATTTTTATACTTTAAAACAATCAATTGTTTTCCTCGTTGTTTTATTATTATAAATTAAAAAGCCCATTTAAATGTTTTGGTTTATAAAATACAATTTATCTTCAATTCTTAATTATAATGACTGTTGATTCATTCATTGAAATTCAGATCTTTATAAATGAATCTGAAGCAATGAATTACTATTAGATTTGATCCTAACTTAAAGCAACTCTTTCTATAGATTCGACAAAAATTAACCTATGATAATTAGATATTTCGTCGGAATAAGATTTAAAAGATTTTAAAATAAGATTTATTTATAGATTTAAAAATACACTCAATTAGTAAAAATAAAATTATTTATTATCGCTTTTATAATATTTAAAATAGGGATTGATTCTTTAGTATTAAATAGGAGTAGTTTAAAAAAATAAAAAGAGTTTTAAAATGAAGAGAATTTTAATTGTTCATTGGAATAAGAGTACTGGACCCGAACCAATTATACAATATCCTCCTGGAAGAGGTTTTCCTTCTAAAGATCTATTTTTAAAAATTTGGGCTTTGCACGAATTAGATAAAGAATCATCTATGATTGAATATAGTCCCGAAATAGCTGAGTTGGGTGATGAGCAATATATCTCTATTATTCAAGATTTCGAAGGTGAAATTTACTTTATAATAATAGCTTATAATCTAAAAGAAGGTCTCAATAATGCAGTTAAGGATTATCCAGATATCTTAGCTACTGTGAGTAAGAATTTAATTGAACTAATAAATACGAATAAGATTACTAGAGCTATATCTGAAGCGTTTAATACGATAAAAAATTATTCCAAGCTAGAAAAAGAAGAAAACCTATTGAACTTCTTTAAAGATAAAATAAAATATACAATTTTAAAGATATTACAAGAGGGTGTAATTTCTAAATCTGAATTAATAACAACATTAAGACAAGATCATGGCTTCTCAACAATAAATATTGATTTATTATTGATCTCGTTCCTTCGAGAAAACTTAATTATTAAAGATAGTGTTCCGGGAAGTAAGGATTGTTACTTCTTAATCAAAGATCTTTCATGTACAAGAATTCCTCCTGAAAATTTGCCGGATAATGAGGAAATTGTGGAGGATTATTCACAAAGCTTAGTGAATTGCTATTCTAACTATGATTGTATTGCTGAAATTGAAAATAAATCTCTAATCAATATTCTTATGGACAAAGAAGTATATTCTCTAATTCAAGAACTTAGAAAAGAAAGTCTAACAGTTAGTAAATCTTTAGATATTTTAAATAATAATGAGGATTTATTTCATGAGTTATTAGAAAAACAATTCATTTATGAAGCCATGGGTATTGTTAGTCTTTTCTCGGATATCAGATTCATAAAGTTTACTCCTTATTATCTCGTTGAAAAGTTATCAGAGCGATATTATAATCAGAAAATATCTTTAGATCAATATTTAACTCATTTGAAGCTATTAACGGAACAACTTGAAAAGCATCCGTCTCTAATTGATTATGAGATTATTTAAAAAACGAGACCGTTAAGAAATTATTATATACTTACAAAATCAATAATATAATATATTTACATATTTTCTATCATTATTTTATGTAAAAAACTATCATTGAAGACGATCATTTTAGTTGAACCTTAATCGATAAGGCATGGTTTTAATGGGGTTGAATGACTCAAATAAAAGTTCTATAAAGATTCTTTACTATGGCATTGGCGGGTGCGGTAAGACTACAATTGTAGATACTCTTTATAAATTACCAAGAGAAGAAAGGAGGGATATTGAACCCGTAGGTAATTTAATAAAGATAGCTAAAGCAAGTGAAGCTACTTTATATTACGACAGAGGAACATTCCACTCTAGTAAACAGAATTCAGTAATATATCATGTATATACCGTAGCTGGACAGAGCAGCTATTTTCCATTAAGACAAAAGATATTTGAAACTCCTCCAACCGATGGTGTTATCTTCGTAGTTGATTCTCAGATTAGTCATTTTGAGGATAACGTAGAATCATTAAAGGAGTTGAAAAGTATTTCAAATGAGAGACTGATAAAAGAAATACCCTTGATAGTTATGCTAAATAAGCAAGATCTTCCTAATGTTATTGATGAAAATGATTTTAAGCAAGTATTAAAAAATCAAAATCTATGGTATGATGATCCAAAAAATAAGCTCTCTCTATGGAATCCAATAATCTATAAGACTTGTGCCCTATTTGAACAGAGAAAAGATATCTATCGGAGCTTTTCAGAGTGTGTAAGAAGAACATCTCTTTATAAGATATATGGAAATGGCAAAGCTCCTATTGACGATAAGTACAAATCCTTGAACAATATTCAATATTAAATATGATTTATTTTTTGTAAAAGAAAATTTTTTTACAATGAATTATGATTTTCTCATAGGAAATAAAATTGAAAAAATAAATTTAAGCATGGATATGGAAGATAATACTGAATCTGATGAGGATTGGAATTACGATTTTTTAAATGAATTAGTGGATGACGTAGAGGAGAATCGGAACATTATTCAATGTATTTCATGTGGAAAATGTGTTGGAGAGTGTCCCGCTACAAAAATCTCAAACTTTAATATCCGAAAAATCATCCGGAAAGTACTTCGAGGAGATAAAAGTGTAATTTCAAATTCTGATATCTGGTATTGTTTTCTATGTGAAAAATGTAAAAGAGTTTGTCCGAGGGAAGGAATAAATATACCTTTACTAATTTTAAATCTTAGAAATGAATCATTCAAAAAAGGATTTGGACCTAAATATAATGATCTCAGAAAGTATGTTGAAATGGCAGAGAAATTTCTTACAAATGGTACAGTCTTGGAAGGACCCTTAGATGGATCATTATCTCAAGAAAGGGTCAAAGAATTAAACGAAATATGTAATTTTGCCAGAATAAAGTACGTTTTCAAGGCAAGTAATACATCTAAAGACAATAAAAAGAAGAATAAATTAAAAAAGAAAAATTAAATAGTTAGTTTAAAGAAATTCATATGGAAATTAATAACTTATACTTAGATCTGGAAGAAATTAAGCAAAAGTATCCTGAGAATCCTCTCGAGTATTTTAAAGGGAAAAAACTATGTTTATTCAAGGCCTGTTTAGAAAAATATTTTCCGGGAGTAAGATTTGGAATATATGATCTATTAGAGGAGCTAGGTTTAGAAGTCGATGTTTGCCAGCATCAATCGTGTTGTTCAGGTACATTTTTCCAGCGAAATTTAATAACCCGAGCTCAATTTGCTGCTATTAATGAAAGAAATATTAGTGAGCTCAACCATCAAGCAGAAATTGTTTTGTTTAGTTGTAATGGATGTTACAACTCACTCTTAAGAGGTCGAGATTTTTTGAAAAATCTTGATGTAAGAAGAAAGACTGAAGACATTTTAAAGCAACTAAAGGAAAACTCTTCAGGCGATAGTTATCCCGGAAAATATGAAATTTTGCCAGAACCAAATCTCAAATTAGTTCACGATTTAGATTTTTTGTATTTAATTCGGAATGAAGTATTAAACTCATTGAAATTCGATTTAAAAGGACTAAATGTAGCAATACATTACGGATGCCATTACTTGAATTTATCAAGAGATAAACCTAATATTGATGGCTATTTAAAGGATAAAACTAAATTAGAAGAACTTGTTGAACTCTTTGGTGGGAACCCCGTAGATTATCAAGAAAGGGAAAGTTGTTGTGGATGGGGTGCAAGTCAGTTAGTTATTCATCCTAAAGAAGCATTAAAAATAACCTATAAAAAATTAAAGAGTGCAGAAAATGTAAAAGCAGATTTTCTTCTTATGCCCTGTCCAACTTGTTTGTATACGCTATCTCACGAAATATATCGCGAAAAAATAAATAAGTATTATGGTGAGCAATTAGACATACCCACAATTCATCTAAATGAATTAATTGCAATATTGAGAGGGTGTGAAGAAGAAAGATGCATTACTTTACGAAGAAAGGATAGAAGGATTATGGACATTTATAATACAATCACTCAATTATAATTTAAAATTAAAATAAGATATAAAAAAAAATTAAAAAATTTCTACTTAGTTAAAAGGCTAACATTTTTAAGTTTCTTCTATAGCGTACCGTGGGCAGGAATCAATACAGAGAAGACAGCCTATACATTTTTCTAATGAATATTCTAACAATTCTCTATCATCCATATGAAGAGCATCTGTAGGGCATAAGGATACGCATGCTCCGCAGTCGATACATTTTTCTATGTCAATAATTACTCTTCCTTTCTTATTTACGATAACATCGTTCTTCATTAATTCTTCAGTAATGCTAATAATTTTGTCCTCTGGAATATCTAATAGTAGATTAGTACCGCTTTTACCTGTAGAGAATTTTAGGATATTTGCTGAAATATTCTGCGCTAATATTAAGTTGATTATCCTCCCGTAATCATCGACTTTTTTGGTTAAACCAAAAGGTATGGTAACATTTATAACTGTCATTTTTTTACATCAACTCCTCGGCAGATATAAGCCCTACTACTTTTTTATTATCGTCAATTACCGGTAAAGCGGATATTCTATTAATTCTCATTTTTCTCGCGGCATTACTAATTGGCTCGTTATCCTGAGTAGTAAAGACTCTTTTCGTAATAATAGCACTTAATACATGTTTATCTTCTGCAATTGCTTTTGTTATATCAAAACTTGTTACGATTCCCTTTAATACATTATCTCGGTCAGTAATAACAATATGATTAATATTTTTTCTTATAATCTTCTCAGCTACAATTTTAATATCACAATCTTCATAACATATTTCAGCTTCTTTTTTCAAATCTTTCACGAACTTTGACTCGGTTACTATTTTCATTGGCTTAAAAACTGTGTCTGTAGGAAGAGTCTCAGCTGGAGGATTTAAGAAAAAATCTCCATTTAAAATCCAATTTTTCAGCGTCCCTGCGATTTTTCGAGCATGATATAATGACGATAGGGATGAACATTTAATTTTCTTTCCGTTTAATTCTACATATCCGCTCTTTAATTCCTTGTAACTAACTTGTCTCGGTTTAGGTCTGTCTCGTCTTGGTACACCATAATCAACCACATCTGTCAAAAGTTCTTCATCGCTGATGGCGGTTTTTTTTGCTAATCCTTCATTTAATATAGGAATAGCAATACCAAGCCCTATAAACATTGACGTACCATATTTTTCGTAAGATACTCCTCTCAAATATTCAGGCGTCATCTGTTTTAAATCTCCTTTAACGAATAATGTTCCAAATCTACTTGTGGGGCTATGTTGTGTACCTTCTCCAATAACATACCCAATACCCCCTCCAAGGAAGATTCTTGTTCCTATACCAATTGTTTCATAATCAGGATCATTACTTAATGGACTCAAAGAACCTGCACCAGCATAATGAGCATTTCCAAAATGAGGCAATAATTTACCCATATATGTATATAATGTTTTGTCAGAACTATTTACAGCACATACATAACGTTGATAAGCATTACGCGGATTTAATAAAATCGCTTGATTTATTTCATCTATAGTAAATTCAGTATCTACTTCTGCTCGGGGATAGCAATCCGTAGTATATGAGTTCCCTTTTAACCGGATTGGCTTTCCTGAGACTAAATCTTCAATAACGTGACCTCCACCATACTCAAATGGTTTAACATCGGCCATTCTTGTACAACCAATATAGCAATCTACCGCAGCATTTCCATGATATGCATGCACATCGTTTAGCCAGAGGTGCTCAAATTTTATTGGAGGATCTGAGTGACCAAAGTTTAAAAAAGCTCCGCTGGAGCACATCGGTCCAAATGTTCCTGTCGTGACCACATCAATCTCTTCAGCAGCTACCTGAGTACCATGTTCCTCAACAAATCCAACCATTTCTTCAGCAGTTAATACTACAGCACTACCATTCTTTATTTTTTCATTAATTTCAGCATATGTTTTTGTCAACATATCACCTATAATTTGTTATTATTTTGATTTTTAATATTTTAATAAATTTAATATAAGAAAATATAATGACATATATAAATATTGAAGCACTACATTATATGGTTTATGGGAAAAATATATCACATATGAATTATCTTAAATAATAATATATTTTATAAGTAGTTAAGAAAATGCCATTTTTACCTGATCTAAAAGAATTAAAATATCTAAGACGGAAATTAGATGTTACTCAAAAAGAGTTAAGTGATGCCATAGGCATTCCTCAAGCTACTATCTCAAGAATAGAAAGTGGGAAAGGAAATCCTACATATTCCACAGTTAAAAAGATATTCGAGTATCTAGAACATAAAAGGTTAAGCTTAGAGAATACCGAAGTCAAAGCGGAAGATATTATGACAAAAAATATTGTCTCAATTAAATCCAAATCAACAATAAAGGCAGTTGTTGAATTGATGAATAAACACAGTCTTTCACAGATTCCTATCCTTGATGGAGGACAAAATTTAGGGAGTATTACGGCAAAAAAAATACAGAAAATTATAACTGACAGCCATGATATGATTAATTCCGAGATTGATTTAATTAAAGAGTTGCCTTTCCCTGAAGTAGAAAAAAATTGGGATATTAAAGATATTTCAAATCTACTATCTAACTATAATGCTGTTTTAGTAAAAGAATTTGGCAATTACATCGGAATTATTACAGATGCAGATCTGCTTAAATACACATAAGTGAACTTTTTTCGAAAAGTTAGAATAGAAGAACGATTTTCTCTTTATAACATACCTTTTATTATATGAACTAATATGGACACCTCTTCATCACCAAATATTAGAACCCTTGCAATAGTTCTGTTAATCTTGACCACAATTTTATGGGGTACAACATTTATAATAACCAAAATTATTACAAAAGAGGTCCCTATTTTTCTATATCTTGGTTTGAGGTACATTATTGCCCTTATTGGGTTTGCTCCATTATTAATTCGGTTTATTAAGAAAATAAATAAAAAAATACTGATTTATGGTACAATATCAGGTATAATCTACTATTTTGCAATTGTTACTCAAACCTACGGGCTCCAAACTACTTCAGCAAGTAAGGTAGGATTTATTACAGGTCTAAATGCTGTCATGGTTCCATTTATTGTGTGGTTATTTTTTAGAAAATCAATTGATAAGAGAATATGGATTGCAGCTGGATTGTCAGTAATTGGTATGGCATTGTTGATATTAGAGGGCCTAAACGGAGTCCTCATTGGCGACCTATTAGTATTAATATGCGCTGTTCTTTGTGCCCTTTTCATAGTTTATAATGAAAAATATGTCAAGTTAATCGACATCAGCACCTACACAGTCGTACAGTTGATTGTATTAACGGTACTCTGTTTCACTAGTTCTTTAATATTACAGGAATCCTATGACCTATCGAACGTTAGCTTCGGATTATGGGATTTTTGGTTAATTATGATATACATGGGATTAGTAGCGACAACTCTTACATTCCTATTTCAAAATTATGGACAGCGACATCAAACTGCTTCTCAAGCAGCAATAATATTCGCCCTGGAACCTGTATTCGCTGCGTTCTTCGCGTATTTAATAGGCAATGAAATGTTATCGTGGCAAGCATGGATTGGATGTAGCATAATATTTCTTGCTATTATAATTACTGTAATTAAAAACGACAATTCTAATGAAAATTTCATATAACAAGATAAATCTTATTAATCAGGAACTATTCATGAAATAGCTCTTTTAAAATTTGTTCATATTTGTAGATCCATTGCTTTAAACCGACAATATCATTTTTGTCATTAATACTAGCGGTGAATCCTATGTTGGAAAATACTGGTTTAAAGAAAATAATTGAATCGTCGTAATTTATGATAAAATCTCTAAATGGATGTTCGGTTGAAAGATTATTAAGGGGATTAAGTATTTCATACAATCGAGCCGACACTTTTTTCATTTGATCTTCATCATTAGCAACATAGATTAGAGGTAAACCTTTGATTCTACCTCCTATTCCAATTAAAGCAATCATTTCGGCATTAATTTTCTTTTGTAATTTAGACAATTCGGTTTCAATTTCGTTAAGAGAGTCAATTTTTTTACTACTAAATGCGTCTTTTAATTTTGATAAGATTCCTATTTTTCTCACCAATAAATAATTTATAAATTAAATTAGCTTACTTTAGCTATTTTGGCAGCTGTTTCTTCCACTAGTAGGGTTGCAAGCCCAATTGGAGTGTTTCTTCTAATTTGTGCCGATAATACTAACTTATCATTAATTTTATATAAGATGGTATGCCTTTGCTCGTAAGAAAGGATAATTTGATCTAAAACATAATTTTTTGATTTCCAGAATGCATCCATTTGGCGGAGACAAAGTTCTAAGAAGTCTTTATTCCATTCCTTTAAGAGAGGTACTCCCGATACGGTTATTAGATCGCAATCAAAAATTTCTGGATTTGAACGAAACTCATCGAGGATTTTAATATAACTCGATTTTAAAATATCGCTTAACTGATCTTGGGAAGATTTTGAAATTATTTTATCAACAATTTCATCTAAATCTTTAAATTTCTCTAGTTCAGTAATCTGATTTTCTAATTCACTTCCAAATTTCGAAATAATGGTCTCTTTTAATTCGATTAATGTTTCTCGGACATTGATAATGCTATCATATTTATCAAAAAATACTACTAAAATTATACTATCTCCCTGTTCAAACAACACTCGATACGGTCCCAATTCCATATCTTGAAGACATGCGCCGAAAGTACTCTGAGTAAAATTAAATGTAGCTGAAATAAACCCACTAGTTAAAGTTTCATTCCAAGTAGTATTCCTAAAATTTTTGTGATAAAGATTTTCTCCAGATTTCCTTAAAATTAGAATGTTATGAATCATTATTATTTTAATCCTTTAAGATATGTTATAACTATTAAAAAAAAATACTAGATATTAATTTATTCGTCTTACAGATTATTAAACTTTAATTTTAAATTCACAATCGCAATCATCAACAGATCTTAATTTAACGCTTGTAAATTCTCCATCTCCAAGAGCGAGTTTTGCTACTGTCTCAATTAAGCCTTCCGTATATGTACAAAAATATTTTCCAGTAATATCAATTCCTGCTTTTTTGAATGGACATACCTTCATTTTTACCGTTAAACCATCGCTTTCAACTTTAATTTCTGATTGATCTTCTCCTAGAGCAGGATTTAAAACATCATTCTGCAATTTCTCTGCCAATAATTCCTTAGTCCAGTTATCAATCTTATGGGTTTGTTTTAATCGTTTTTCGATTTCTTCCCCTTGATGTTCTCCAATTAATCTAAAAATAGTTTGGATGGATTCTGGTCCCATTACGTCATCAAATTTTTCCATTCCTAATTTAAACATTGAGACAATAAATTTTAATTGTCTTAATCTCTCTTTAAGTCTATCTCCTCCCAATTTGCCTTCACTCCTCTGTTTGAAATATTTTGCTTATTTTTTTACTTATATCTTCCATTTCTAAAGTTAACAGTCCAATATTTGGTTGTTTACTTGTAATCGCTACCAAGATTACTCTACCCGCACCTATGAGAAACACATCGCCCTTATCTAATTCCAAATTTAAACTTAAAAAGTTACCGTTTTCAAATAATGATTCGGCAGTTCTTTTAGATGTCCCTATGAGAGCAGCAGCCATGGCCGCAATCATTCTTTCGTTCGATTCCGGTGGGAGAGCTGATGCAATTAATAAACCGTTGGTTCTGATAACTGCAGATCCAAGGATATCAGTTACTTTTCCTTCGAGTTCCTCTAAAAGTTTTTTAATTTCTTCTACTTTATCTAGCATTTAAACCTCAACCTTATCCGTGTAGAAAATTTTCTAGTTAGAAATTTAGTAAAAATAATGATATATAAATTTTTACAGCAAATTTGAATAGAAAAATGAAAATATGTAAATTCTTCTCAAATTTTTTTGAATAAGAACATAAATATTTAAAATAATTTAGTTTATAAGACATAGAGTTATCAAAAAATATAAAAAAATATATTTGGTTAATTTAAGTGCGTTATTCTTTAATAAATTTAATAGATTTAAATAATTCATAGCCGAGCTAGTGAAATCAGTTTTTGGAAAAAAATAATTACAAACTACAAGATTTGAAAGTAGAATCTAAAGAAGTAATGGTTAGAACATTATGCAGTTTATCTTTCTCTTTCTCATTAAATTTTGACCTTCCTAATGATTCAAGGATAATTTTTCGATTTCGCGGGGGGAGAAATAATAAGAATGATTGGTATTATCTACAAACCAATGATCATAATAAAAAAGGTTACGTCACATTAAAGGTTTTAAAAACGCAAGCGAAAATAGTTCCAGTGCTCATAACAGGGAAAGATCTGTTAATACAATATTTAATATGTGAAAAAAATGGAATTGAAAAAAATAGAACTTTCCAATTTAATGTTTACAACTCTCTTTCACAATCATTAGTGGAAAACGATAAAAAAATTGATATATTTGTTCAATTTCCGGAACAAAAGCCAATTTTATTGGATGATGGTCCTTCTTTTGATTTAATCCATAGTAGCTTTGACCATATAACCTTAATCTGTCCCTCATTATTAAATACAAATGAGGATTTTGAACTATTAATAAGAATAGAGGACAAATATAAAAATTTAGTGGAAGACTTCTCGGGTAATATTCAAATTTTTGATTTAGAAGAAAATACAGAAAGAAATTATATAAAAGATATTAAAATTGAAAAAAAAGATAATGGTATTTTAAGAATTGAAGATTTGAAATTTTCACAACCCGGAGTTCGTTTTATTGAAGCATTCTATAATAATACTTATTTTAAATCGAATCCAATTAAGTGTCAAAATACTCCGATTAAAAAAAGGCTTTATTGGGGCTACATTCATGGGCATACTCTAAAGAGTGATGGAATGAGAGAATTGGATGAGTATTTCAATAATCTTCTAAATGCCGGTCTTGATTTTGGAACTTCGACTGAACATGATCATTTATGGGAGACCTCTGAGGATGATTTCGAAGAAATTAAGAAAAACGTTAAAAATTTTAATAATGAGGGAAAATTCGTTTCATTCTTCGGCTATGAGTATGGAAGATGGTACTCGGGATTCGGCGATATTTGTATCTATTATTTTGATGACAGTCTTCCTATTTTTAGTTCCGATATTCAGAAATATAATTCAACTAAAAAATTGATTAAGAAATTAAGTCACTATAAAGAAAAAGTGTTAATGATCGCTCATCATACAGCATTAAGACCTGGTTCTCGTAATTGGGATTATTTTGATAATTCGATCGAAAAATTAGTAGAAATTTATTCTACATGGGGAAACCAAGAATATTCTTATACACAGGGTAATCCTATTCCACCTCGTTATAAATTCTTTGGATACGGCAAATATGCAAGAAAAAGAGGTGCGATAATAGAGAAAAAAGAATCCTTTGTATCAAGCGCACTCGAAAGAGGCTATAAATTAGGATTTACGGCAGGTGGTGATGATCATTTTGGCATATATCCCTCTGGGTCTATTGATCCTGATAATGGAATTTATTCTCCAGGAATTATGGCAATATGGGCAAATAAACTTACTAAAAAGGGACTATGGGAGGCATTAAACAAGCGTAAATGCTACGGTACTACAGGACCAAGGGTTATCATTGAATTTTATTTAGATCGATATTTTATGGGAGATATTTTAAAAATAAATGAAAATCCAAGTTATGCTCATTCTCGTACAATTAAAATGGTCATCATCAGTCCTATCAATATTGAAAAAATTGAGTTAATTCGTAATAATGAAGTGATATTAAGAAAAGAAATTAATTCTAATCAATGCGAAGAGGTTTATATCGATTCGGAACCATTTAAAAATATAACTCTTGACCATTCTACAAGAAACGAGAAATTTGTGTTTTATTATCTTAGAACCTTTCTTGCAAATGATAATATGGCTTGGTCGAGTCCCATATGGATTACAAATGAATAATTTTTTCATTTGATTTATTCGGGCTTGTATCTATAACAGAAGCGGTTTTTAAATTATAAACTTAACTTATAAATTTGCTCTCCTCATACTAAGATTAAATAAAATTATTGTTGATAATTATATGAACAGCGAAGAAAAAAGAACTGGAATAGTAAATAACAAGTTTAAGCCTTGTCCAAAAACACCAAATTGTGTTTCTACAATGGCACCAAATGAAGATAAAAAACATTATATTAGCCCTTTATCCTATACTAGTTCGCAAAATGAAGCAGTTGAAAAAGTGATTCAAATAATTAACTCTCTTAAAGGTACCAAAATTGTAGTTAAAGAAAGTAATTATATACATGTAATTTTCAGTACAAAGTTACTTAGATTCAAGGACGATGTAGAGTTCTATTTCGATGATTCAAGTAAGATTATTCATTTTAAATCAGCTTCCAGAATTGGGAGCAGTGATTTAGGTACAAATCGTAAGAGAATGGAGAAAATAAGAAAACTTTATTCTAGATAAAAGAGAAATAACTTACTTTTAAAGAAAAAAATAGAAAAAAAAGATAGAGTTAAAATTAACTTTCGACAGCTGTAGTTGCGGGTGATTCGAATTTTTCACCGCAAAAAGTACAATATGCATATCCGTCTTTATTAAGTTGATTGGACATTATCTCAGTAAATTCAACTCCACATTCAGGGCAATAACTTATCGTTTTGGGCTGAATTTGTTCAATAACTTCTTGAACAGGTGGGATTTGTTCTTTCTGAGCTTCTATTGGTTGGGATTGTTCTTGTTCCACTTCAGTAGTCTTCGCTTCATTGGGCTCTTCTTTTTCTGAAAATGCGTGGTAGATTCCTCGAAACACTCTAAAGATTCCTATAAATACCCCTCTAATGATATAATAGATAGCTTTCAGAATATAATAGATGAGATATCCAATACCTTTTAATAGGTAATAAACCCCGATAAATACCAATACAATTATTGTAACCAGACCTACAGCGACCAAAATCTGGCCAAATAATGGTAAACCTAGAAACCAGCTTACAAACATTTGCCAGGATAATCCAGAATACTGTTGTAGTACCATTTTCATTATCACATCAGACTTATAACTTATTTATTCTTAATAGAAAAAAGAAAGATAAGGAATATTAATAAATTGGAGTCCAGTTTTTAGATTAAATGATGATGTGTTTTAATTATTCATAAAAAAAAATAAAAATAAAAAATCCTCTTATCTAATACAAATCAAACCAAATCGATAGTAATAGTTAACGGGAGGCCATTCTATATCAAGATTGAGATTTTTAACTGTATTCGTGACATGGATTCCGACGGCTTCCATAGAATACCTTTTTTTATTAGGATATCGACATAGTTCCCCACTATCATAAGTACATTTCTCTTTTTCTTTAATATAACAGAGTCTACAATGTCCATCCCATAAAATAAGTATTTCCCTATAGGATTTATCATAATCTTCTACAAATTGGAATATCTCTTTTTCTTGAGTATCGCGCATATAACTATCTAAAAAAAACTTATTCCTAATACTTTCTTCGCTCCTTTTAGGATGTATAGCCTTGACATCTTTTACATGAGAAGTTAAATCAAATTTAGAATAAATCAAAAAAAATTTCTCAAATTTTGAGACTTGTTCCTCTAAATATGGTGCTTCTGGTGGACAAGCCCAAGAATGGCCATAATTTGGACATTTAAACTTATCACTTATACAAAATGTTTGAACACTTTTATCAAATTCAAGATCTTCAAATCTTATTTCTATAACTGGCACATTTTTAAAAATTAAATATGAAAAAAAAGTTTATTTATTAATTATTTTTCTCTATTAATATTAAAATTTAGATGTAATATTTGCGATTTGAAAACTTATGAAAGAGAAAAAAAATGACTTAATTGAAGTGAGTGAGGAATACCAGAGGGAACTATTAAAATGTATGGAAGCCCTCCACGAGTCCATTGATATATTAATTGAAAAAAAAATAAGCCAACCAAAATTGGATGAAGTAATAGCTTGTGAGCATGCGTGTGATCTACTTAAAGAAAGATATATTGAAGTAATATATAAGCAGAAAAGAGCGCTTCCATTTCTTATAGAAGACCGTTATAAAATTATCAATAGTTTAGATAATATTGCGGATAAAAGTGAAGGCTTAGCACGACATATGAAGATATATCCTTTTGAAATTTATCAGGACATAAAAGAGGAAATGACTGCTCTGAATAACTTAACTTTAGAATCAATTAAAAATTTAATTGAAGTTGTTGCACTAATGGAAACTGATTTCTCAACGGCTTTGACAAAAACCTTTAGAAGTGAAGAATTTAAGAGGGAAGCTCGGAATTCTAAATATAATATTTTAGAGATAATTTATAGGAAAACAGATGATGCTCTCAAATCTGTTGTCACGGCTGGCTTAGTTTCTAAAATGTTCGATATAGTTGCCATGGCCGAAGAATTTTCTGATTATTTAAGGGGTTTAATAATTAAATATCCTAGTAAATGAGGTGGATTAAGTGGATTTCACTCTAATTATAATAATCTTTTTAATTCTTTCAATTTTAATTGCGATAGGAATCGGGGCCAATGATGAGACTTTTTCAATCGTTTACGGATCAAAGATTCTTACAATGAAACAAATTTTAATACTCGCTGCAATACTTGCAATTGCAGGTGCTTTATTATTAGGTGAAGGTGTGGCGAAAACGGTAGGAAATAGTATTCTTAATTATGAAGCGACTGAAGCAATCGTGATTACAATATTACTCTCAACAGCAATCTGGTTGATACTTGCATCTGCTTTTGGACTTCCAATCTCCACAACTCATGCAACAATTGGTAGTATAATGGGTATTGGGATTTTTGTTTGGGGAATGACTGGATTAAATTGGGGAATGATTCTTTATATGACGATGTGGTGGATTTTATCTCCGATAGTTGGATTTGCCGGCACATATGTGGCTTACAAAATTCTATTTAAATATAAACAGAAGCGGCTAAAGGGATTTCAAGACTATGAAAGTTATGAAATGAAATTTGCCGTAATAGTCTTAATTGCCATATGTATTACGGCTTTTTCAAGAGCAGGCAATGATTGTTCCAATGCAGTTGGAATCGTGATTGGTGTAGGAGATATGGATATTGGTTTTCTCTTAATAATTACAGGATTGAGTTTAGCATGTGGACTTGTCATCTTAGGAAGAGTAGTCATTGTGAATTTGGGAGAAATGACTGAGCTTAGACCTTCCACAGCATTTGCCGCACAAATACCAACAGCAGTAATAATGTTAATTGGAACCATTCAGAAGATTCCCTTATCAGGATCCCACATGCTAGTTGCATCTTTAGTTGGATTAGCGAAAGCGAGCAAGACACCAATGAAAAAAGGCTTATGGAAAATAATTTTAATATGGTTTCTTACTTTTCCCATGTCAGCTTTATTAGCTATTATATTATATTTCCCTGTAAGCTTATTTTTTTAATTTTCTTTTCTTCCAGAATTTAAATAGTTTCCTAACTAATATTTTATAGAGACTAGACAAATAAAATATAATAAGACCGAGAACTAATTACCATGCATGATAAAGATATCTTAAAGTTATCTTGGCATATTACTTGAATCGGTGCTAGATTGTTTTTTCAGAGTATTACGTATTTCAAGTAAATCAAGACTTAGTATCATCATACTCTTATGTGGTTTTTCAAAAATAAATCCATTTTTTATAAAATAATCGAATATTTTATCACCTTTTTTTACTTCGGCTATGAGAAGACGACATCCGATATACTGTAATACTTCGGAACAAATACCAACAGCATATTTTATGAGATATTTTTTTCCTAAATCTTGTCCTTGGTAAGCACTATCAATTCCAATTCGACCTAATAAAATAGCTGGAATATTTTCGATACCATACTTTTCTTGTCTTCCTAGCTGTAATCTATAAGTTCCAAGAGCAAAATAGCCAATAATTTCTTTAGTTGTTAAATTTTCAAGAATATAAACTTTCGAAAGGAGATTTTTATTATTGAAAACGGAATTGTTATGAAAAAAATCATTTACATCCTTTTCATCGCAAGAGAAAGATTGCACGTTATCTTCCTCTTCAATTTCTCGAATAAATAGGTAATCTTCTATATCTGACAATTTATATCATAAATTACCTTGTCTGTATAATTCTTCTTTCTTTTTCATGGTCTGGTAAAAATCAATGGATTCTTCAATAAATTTTTTAGCTTTCTTATTTGTACCTTTTTTCAGTCTTCTCATTAGCTTTTTCGATTCTCTGCGATCTAGAATTAATTCATTTGTAATGAATAGAGAATCTGGTTCATATTCATTAACAGTATATTCTTCAAATATTTTCTTTGCCTCTAGTGTCCCTATAATATCTCCATCTTTATCAATAAATACTAGATCAATCTCCTTTTTTAGCCAAAACTTTTCTTGTAACCAGTAATTTAAAGGGATTTCTTGAGATGAACTAGGTACTCCATATTTATCTCTTATCGATCTTGAAATTTTTTTAATTTCATCAATTTTTATTTTTGAATCCAAAACAATTGGTACGATTTTAGGGTTACATATGGTTGATGTATCTTTAACATCTTCAGTAATAGAAAGAGTTGAAGCAGAGGATTCACTTTCTTGAAAGTGACAAAATCCTGATGATCTGGGAATCACTTCTTTCATTTCCTTAGCAGTTTGAGCAAAAGAAAACGACATTTTTAATCAACTCTAATATTTTTATAAATTTTTAATAAAATTTTTTCATAATTCTCATTTAAATATTTCAAATCATTGTAATTAAAAACTCTTTGAATAAACCTGAGAATAATTCTATTTCTAGGGCTAGTTTTATACGTAGATAGAGTAATCTCAATCAAATCTTCATTTTCTTTAGAAATTTGTTTATCTGAAAATCTAATCTGATTTGTTATCATTTCGGGATAATCAGATCCTTCTAGGATATTGACATTCGAAATGTTTTTAAAAATATTAATTGAATCTGACTTAGTTCTAAATATAACATTTATTACTACTTCATAGAATACAAATGTCGAATCTAAATCAAATCCTAATTCTGGTAAAATATTCATTATCTCTTGGGAAAGTTCAATCACTTCTTTAGGATTATTGCTTGCTACATTTAGAGCTGAGGCTGTCAGATTTAGATGAACAGAAAGATCTGATTCGACCTTGTTAGTTATTTTAACATTTGGAGAAAGGATAGCATCTTTACTGAATGCATTTCTATTAACTTCAAACAACTTTTTGTTTTCTTCAATATAATCCTGAATTTTTCTAACTAACTTAGGAAGATTGACATAATGAAATAGTTTTGAACCTATATGATATGGCTCATATGATTCAATGATTACAGTATCATTCATTTTATAACCTTTTCTAATTAATTCCATTAATTCATATTAATTATATTAAATATATAATATACAAGTATTTTTTATAAAATTTCTATTTTATGATCTAATGTTTCGAAGATTAATAAAAAGCTTTAAATAAAAATCTTTCAAACTAAAATAGAGAATCTTTAGATTTAAATCTTCCTTTCTCTTTGTGAGCTTCACGACGATTTGTAGTGGTAGTAATTGAATATAATAAAGTTGTTTATAATAAGGGGTACAATAATTTAGAAAATTTAAGAGACAAAGATTTTTTTGAAAATTTCTCGAAAGAAATATTCAAATATCGAGCGTTTAAGGAAGTTGGGGATTTGCACAATGAATACAAGGATAATAAGAGAGGGATATTTACTATCGATAAAATAGATTATTATTATAAAATCAATGCCCTCATGATAGGTTCATTAAAGACATTAGTTCCATCCTTAAAATTTATGAAGGCAGAGTATTCCGATATTTTATTTGTAGTATGGGTGATTATAAGGACTCCTAAAGGAAAAATTTTTCCAGCAATATATCATTATGACAAGTATCGTATGGCATTGGGTAATCTCATCTCAAGGGAAAGTTTCTGCCAGAAATACCCTTATCTTTGTAACTGTGATCCAAAAAACCTCTCTAAAGAAGAAAAATACGAATTAGCTGATGCATTTGAGAATGCGCTAAAAAAGATCCCTCTCACAGACTATAGAACCATTTACTCAGGTCATGATTATTCATATCATATTGGAGTTAATAACAAGATTCCTTTATTTGAAGTAGTCAGTTGGGATGAAGATTGGAGTGATGATTGGGATAATGAGAGCTTCTTAAAATAGGAATTCAAGGTTAAGAAAATTATATAAAATTCTTAACTAAAGAAGAAGCTACTCTTATATTAAGTAAAATTCCGAATTATAAGTATAATTTAAAGCACTTTTATAAGGATTGATTAAGAGGCGTATTCCCTTTCCGATAACATGAAAAAAGATAAAAAATACCTTTACTTCAAGAAATTGAATTTTTAATTTTCTTTTCTTCCAGAATATTTTAAAACGATTATATTTGCAAGTATAATAAGAACTCCTCCTATAATCGTGTATATTGAAAATACATTTAGGAAAATAATTGTAATTATGGTTGCTACAACCGTTTCAGCATAGGATAAAATAATTATATTGCCCCCCTTATCCTTCTTTACTCCTATATTATATAATGTAAAAGCAAATGCTGTTGGAATTAACCCCAATAACACCGCAAACATCCACTCAATATAGGTTAATTTTGGAAGATCGTTGGCACCAAAGGGTAAAAATATAAATATGAGAAAAAGTGCATGAAAAAAAGCTAAAAATACATCGAAGTCACCTTTCGCTTTTAGTTTTAGTTCTTGTTCGAGGGTTTTTCTTTTATTGTAAATAATCTTCTTATAAAATATGAAAAAGCTTAATGCTATGCCAGATGAAATTCCAATCATTAAGCTTAGAGATAAAGGTGGACTGTTCCAAAATTCCATAATGATTCCTACTCCCAAAATTGCCAGAGCAAAACTTACAATGTTAATTTTTGAAACTTTCTCCATTCTAGTTATAATTATAAAGAGAAGGACGAAAACTCCACTTGTATAGAGCAAAAAAGCAGCAATTGCATAACCATATATTGTAATACTCAGAAAATATAGATAAATTACAAATGGATAAATTAAACCACTAATAATAAGAGCTTTCCAATGAAATCTAAAACTTTCATTAAAAAATTCTCGCGAAAATGAATGAGTTTTTATCATGAATAGTGTTAGAAAAAATACTCCAAATATTCCCCTTAAAAGGACTACTGTAGAAAGATGATAATGTCCGAGAAAAGAAACAAACAAACCGACTACTCCCATACAAATACCAGACAATAACATACTGATCTGAGATTTTAATGGACTAGTTTTTGTATTCTCTGACTTGACTGTTGAAGCACTCATTATTTAGGATAGTTTTCTATAGTTTTAATTATGTTGGATTTTCAATTTTTTATAGCGTAATAATGTAATGCCATTAAGATCTAAATTATTATTTTTTTATTATTATCTTGGTAAATTCTAATTTTCAATAAAAACTTTTGAAATGAAAGGGCTTGTCATGAGACCTAAAAGTGCTTCATAATTCACATTGAACCTCAATTTATCTCCTAATTTAAAATCATTATCTTTTAAATCTACAATGATATAATCACTTGAAGCACTCATTATTTCAATATTCTCTAGAGGCGTTAAACCTATTTCTGGAACATCCTGCCGTCCTGCATTGATGAGAGCGTGATTTCTATACCCTTCCATGTGTTTATCTTTATTTTGAAATATTGAAGGTTCTCCAAAAGCGTTTGTTGTTATAGTGCCTTTAGGATACAAAGGCTTCTTCTTTAATTCGACGATTTCCGCCACGAAAGTAAATGTATCATGATATAGATTTGGAATCGGACTTTCATTAATTCCTCCTACACCTAATAAAATAGCTGTACCAATTCTTAAATTATTAACTAAACCTTTATCATTTGTAGATTCTATCCAATTGTAATTGGCTGAATTACCCCCTGAGATAAATTTAAGTTTTATTCCAAATTTTTCTTGAATTTTCTCAACAATTTCTGAAAATTCTTTCATGTTTTTATCATCTGGTATTACTCCAGCAAAACACTTAAGATTAGTTCCTATACCTAACAATTCAATACCTTCTAATTTTAGAACTTGCTCTACTATGAATTCCAAATCTTTCGGCATAATTCCTTCTCGTAAATCACCCATTTCTACCATAAGAATGATTCCATGTTTTTTATTTTGTTGAAGCGCCTCTTCTGAAAGCATTTTAATTGTAATTAGTTCTGAATTTAAACTAATATCAGCGTAAGTGGTAACTATTGGTATTTCAGATAAAGCAGGATTTCTTATTAAAACGAATTTAGCATTAACACCAGCATTCTTCATTCTGATAATGTTTCCTATTCGTGAGTCTCCTATAAACTCAATTCCTGCTTGAACAAGTATTTTAGCTATAGTAGGATTTCCCATTGTAACTTTAGTAATTCCAATGATAGATATATCTTTTGTATCAAAGAATTTAATCAGTGTTGTTGCATTAAAATGTATCTTTTTTAGGTCTATTTCTAAGTATGGCATTTTTAATCAATATAATCAAGATCCACGGCAAAAGGAATTTTCCGCCTATGAAAATAAAGATTCTCTAATGAGTTTCTTAGAAGAGAATCATAAA
>SDBS01001846.1_pt1 | contig 21348 bp, 21 predicted proteins | sample 2277091 | NCBI WGS metagenome assembly SDBS01 (sample SAMN10404972, study PRJNA504765) | marine sediment metagenome | isolation source: marine sediment core GS10_PC15, 163 cmbsf | place: Arctic Ocean: Southern Knipovich Ridge | collected 2010 | reverse complement strand
TTTTTTTTGCCATTGTTAAACCATTTTAACTTTATGTCAAATTTTATGCTCTATCTTTTTTATTTAGAATAGATTATAACTTTTCCCAACAACACTTTTTTAGTATTATGCCCATTGCGAGCGCAGCGCGGCAATCACACAATTTTTACTGTCATTGGGACAAAGAAATGGGGACAGGTCCCATTTAACTATAATTAAAGTCATTGCGCGAAAAACGAATCAATCACACAATTCTTGTAGGGGTTTGATTCATCAAATCCACCTTTATATTTGCATAATTATTAATATGAAGAAAAGGGGTCTGTCCCCATTTTCTCAAAAAGTTATTATCTTGTTTCATTCACTTTTGTTTAAAAAAGTTGCGGATGCAGGTTACTACATAGTCGACTTCCTCGTCAGTAATTTCAACATTCATGGGCAGTGATATTACTTCCCGGCAGATGGCTTCTGTCTCAGGAAAACCTCTGTCCTCCAGGTTAAGCTCTTTATAACTGTAATATGGTATTCTCCAGTGAACAAGTGGTTCGACTCCGTTTTCTTTTAAATAATCGAATAGTGCATCCCTATTCTGAGTTCTTATTACATAATTCTGATAGACATCGACAAACCTGTTGTCTTCAAAATGAGGGAGGATAAGTTCTTCGATTCCAGCCAGGACATTTCTGTACTGCTCGGCTATCTGCTGCCGCCGTTTTATCCAATCCGGGAGATGCCTGAGTTTTACATCCAGGAAAGCAGCTTGAAGGTTATCCAAAAGACAGCTCGCTCCATGATAATGATATGTGCCTGTTTCCTTATCTTCACCGTTGTACCTGTACAAACTCGCCCTCCTGGCAACTTCCGGCTCATCTGTGGTGATAGCTCCGCCTTCTCCATAACCCCCAAGGATTTTAAAAGGGTAAAAACTCCAGCATCCGGCTAATCCAAATGACCCCGCTTTTTTATCTTTAAAAGATGCTCCTAATGACTGGCAGGCATCCTCGATAATAGCAAGGTTATGTTTTTCTGCAATGGCAACAATTGTTTCCATATCGCACATTCTCCCGTTGAGATGAACAGGAATAATAGCTTTAGTCTTTGGCGTGACAGCTTCCTCAATGTTGCTGACGTCAATGTTGTAGTCTTTATCCACATCCACCAGTATTGGTGTTCCTCCGGCATTTACAACCGCAGAAACAGTCGCCACAAATGTATGAGCTGGGACAATAACTTCATCCCCTGGTCCAATACCTGCAGCCATTGATGATATAAGAAGTGCATCATATCCGCTGCCAAGGCCAACAGCGTATTTTGTGCCAACAAAAGAAGCGAGATTTTTCTCAAAACTTTCGAGTTCCTCACGCATTATTAAATTACCTTTAGAGAGCACATCAACAAATACTGCATCTATCTCGTCTTTGATTTTTTCATAATTTTTACCGGGGTCGACAAAGCGCACTTGAATAGCTTTTTTATCTTTTGTTTCCGCATCCATTTTATGTCTCCTTTAGTCCGCCTAAAATACGTTCATAAATGCCTTCTTCTGATAAACCGTATTTACTTCTCAAAAAATCTGCCTTTCCTATATATTTTTCAAGTTTCTCGGGAATGCCCATTCTTTCGAATCTCCCCTTATATCCTGATTCTATTAAAACTTCTCCCACAGCTGAACCCAATCCTCCGTGGACATAGTGTTCTTCAACAGTAAAAATAGCATCATGAGTTGATGCTACCTGCCGGATTATATCTTTATCCAGAGGCTTTATTGTATGCATGTTTATTAGAGTTGTTTTAATTCCATCCTGTTTTAATTTATCTATTACAAGCTTAGATATATAAACCATACTTCCAATTGCAAAAATTGCGATGTCTTTGCCTTCATTCAGCATTATATGGCGCCCTATCTTGAACTCAACAGGCTTATCATGAATAAAGGGCTCTCCGGTTCTTCCCAGTCTTATATAAATAGGCCCTTCGTATTCTACCGAAGCTTCTGCAAGAGCCCTGGCTTCTATCGGATCTGCAGGAACAACTACTGCCATGTTAGGCAGCATCCTCATTATGGCTAAATCCTCCAGCCCGTAATGGGTAAAGCCTTCCAAGCCATAAGTAAATCCTCCTCCGGCACCAATAAGTTTTACATTCAAGTTCTGATACGCTATATCGTTCCTGATGTGCTCGTAAGCCCTCATTATTAAAAACGGGATAATCGAATAACAATATACATTTTTTCCGGAGAGGGATAATCCTGCGGCAATGCCACTCATATTTGATTCAGCTACTCCGACATCAAAAAATCTCTCCGGATGTTTTGCTCTAAAGTCATCAAATAATTTGAAGCCCAGATCCCCGGTAAGTAAATAAATATTATCGTGTGAGCTGGCTTTGTGCTCTATGGCATTAAAAAATGCGACTCTCACTCAGAAAGCTCCTCTAAAGCTTTTTTATATTCTTCATCGTCTGGGGAGCGGTAATGCCAGAGCAGTTTATCTTCCATAAAAGAGACTCCTTTCCCTTTGACGGTGTTAGCAATAATAATATTTGGCTTTCCTGTGGAGAAAGGAATATTTTCAAATGTTTCAAAAAGCAGATTGAAATCATGTCCGTCAACTTCACTTGTTGCCCAACCGAAAGACGACCACCTTTGAGATAAAGGCTCTAAGTTGATTATATCCTTAGTACAGCCCAGCGCCTGCATCTTATTGCAGTCTACAATTGCTGTAAGGTTATCCAGATTGTGATGAGCGGCAAACATTGCCGCTTCCCATACAGAACCTTCATTCAATTCCCCGTCGCTCATAAGTACATAAATTTTATAATCCTTTCTATCCCTTTTTGCAGCAAGAGCCATACCTGTACCAATTGAAAGACCATGCCCCAGCGAACCTGCAAATATCTCTATGCCCTTTTTTATATCTCTATTTGGATGCTGTTCCAGAACTCCGTCATTGACAGCAAATCCCTGCAGGTCTTCCTTGCTCAAGAATCCTTTTTCTGCTAAAACAGCATAAAAAGAGGGACAGCCGTGTCCCTTGCTTAAAACAAATCTGTCTCTGTTGGGATTAGCCGGATCTTCTGGAGAAACGTTAAGAATCTTGAAATATAAACTCACCAAGATCTCCACGCAGGATAAGGAGGATCCAAGGTGCGGACTTTTGGTCTTGTGGACTAGTTCAAGGGTTTTTCTCCTTACTTTTTTAGATAAGGCGATAAAATAATCTTCCTTTTGGTTATCCATCTTATATTCTTCTATGTTCTTGTCCTTATAAGAGCTGAGAGAGTCTGGATAATTATTTTCATGTCTACCCGGAAAGACTGGCTGTCAACGTATTTTAAGCCAAGCCTGAGTTTTTCAGGACGGATTTTTTCTCTGTATGCCTGATGGGGATCCTTGCTCCCTTTCAAGATTTCACCTTCATTATGAAATGTTAAAGAAGCATAATCAGTGATCCCGGGTTTAACAGTTAAAATTCTTTTTTCTTCATCATTATAGGTTTTTACTTCCATCGGGACTTCCGGCCTTGGTCCGACAAAACTCATTTCTCCTTTAAGGACGTTTATAAGCTGGGGCAGTTCATCAAGTTTAAATTTCCTGAGAGACTTTCCGGCTTTTGTTATCCTTGGATCATCATCGGATGTGGATGGTCCTCCCAGTTTTTCAGCATTCATTACCATTGTCCTGAATTTGAGCATCCCGAAAAGGTTTCCATCTCTTCCGACTCGTTTGCCGCGATACAGCACTGGTCCTCTATCTTCCTTTTTAATCAATATAGAAAGTATTGCCATCAATGGGAGAAAAATTACAAGTCCTATAAGGGAAAATAATATATCAAACATACGCTTTAACATATTTCAAATATTTCTAAAAGGAGTTTCTTGCTATTTTATTTATTAAATCTATTTTTCCAAAATTGTTTTGATACTGCTGTTTTCATCAATCCCCACGATGATCCCAAACCATAAGCTATATGCAGAGAACTGTATATTGCCGGCATTATGAAAAAATATCTTATATCTTTCCTATTTAAAGCCATCCTGGCAGAAAAATAAATATTACATGTCGAGTACGAGCCAGCTATGAATAAGAGAAGCCAGGAGAAAACGTTAAAAAATAGAGATAATATTCCTGAAATTATTAAACTTGAGACAAATGCAAGTGGAACCAGATGCCGAGGTGAAACCGGCACTACAGTTGAGTATTTGAACGGAAGGATGGCCCAAACACCATTTTTGAAGTTATGTTTACAGAAGGAGCTGAAATCCGAGCGTGCATAGTAATAAACGACAGCGTCAGGAACTAAAATAGTCTTCCCCCCCGCCATTTTAAGTCTTAAATTAAATTCCATATCTTGCCCTCTGGAAAGATTCTCGTTAAATAGGCCCACTTTTTCAAATACCTTCTTTTTGTAGCAGCCATAAGCTCCAGTATCGACATGCTCAACTTTTTTCTTTTTATCTGAACCTGTTCTATAGGCAGCGTTGCCCACTCCAAATGAGGAAGAAAGTGCCGATACAACTGTTTTATCAATAAAGCCATCGCCTCTTGGCTGGATTTTCCAGGAACCAACGACATTGTCAGCATCATATTTCTGTGATGCCAATACGCATTTTTTTATATAATCGGCTCCATATGTCGCGTGCGCGCTCATGATCATAACCAAATCCCCATGCGAATTTTTTATGCCTTCATTAAAGGCAAATGGTGTGAGCTTTTTAAGATTATTAATCAATCTTATATAGGAATGTTTCTCTTTTTGCATTTCCACAATCTCCCTTGTTCCATCCTCACTCATCCCATCAACAACTAGCACTTCTAACTTTTCCTTTGGATAGTCGTTGGCTGTAATGGAATCAAGGCATTTGCCTATATACTTTTCTTCATTCCGGCATAAGACTATAACTGAAACGAAGGGATAATTACTCAAAGGTTTCCTCGTAGGGTAATCTTTTTTCTAGGCTTGATATCTCAGTATGGTAAATTGTTTATTTTATTGATCACTTTGGCAGGATTTCCCGCTACAACATGTTTGTCAGACACATCCTTCGTGACTACACTTCCTGCTCCAATAATAGCATGTTCCCCGATAGTTATATATGGAAGCAGTGTGCTGTTTGCACCAATTATTGCGTATTTTTTTACATAAGGGCCCTTGAGCTCTTTTTTCACATTCAGAGATTTTGGGTACTTCGCGTTGGTTAATACCACATTTGGCCCTAGCCAGCATTCATCTTCCAGGGTTGAAAACTCCGGGATAAAAACTTGAGTATGAATCCTCACGCCATTTCCAATTTTCACATGGTGTTCCACGACTGACAGCGTCCCTATACTAACGTCATTTCCGATTTCATTGAGTTCTCGTATGTTTGCCTTATTGCCGGTTTGGAAATTATTCCCTATCCTGTTTCCAGCGTAGATAACAGTGTGAGACCTGATTACAGAATTGTCGCCGATGATTGTTACGTCTTCTCCAGGAAGAAAGCCCTTTAGAGGTACACCGATTATCACAAAGTCTTCTACAATACAGTTTTTTCCTAATTTTACGTTGGGATGAATAATTGCATTTTTACTTATCATCAGTAACCCCAAGGCGACACATTTTTGGTGCAAAGCGTAAGAATACTTCTTTGCCTGTCTCTGCTGATTCGTAGATAGCATTAATCAGCTCAACAGACTTTCTCCCTTCCAGGCCGTCAATCAATCCCTTTTTATCATTCCTCAGGCTGTTAATCACATCTTTGAAAAATTCCGTATGGTTCCAGGCCCTTTCCTCGGGGACTTTTGCGTATTTGTCCCATATATCTGTGTCCATATCATCAGACTCTGTAAAATTCCAGGTTTTAAGTTCGCTTAAGAAAAAACCGCCAATCTCAACCGAACCTTTCTCTCCAAGTATACTTATGCTTCCTTCCAGATCTTTAGGTCTTGTTGCAGTTGTTGCCTCGATAACGCCTAAAGCGCCATTTTTGAATTTAAGAATTGCAAGGCCTGTGTCTTCTGCTTCGATATTAACGAGCCTCGTTGCTGTTTTTGCTACGACACTTTCTGCCTCACCCATCATCCAGATGAGCATATCGATGTGGTGGCTTGCCTGATTGGTTAGAACCCCACCATCAAAGGCCCATGTGCCCCGCCAGGATTTTTGATCATAATAATCCTGATTTCTGGACCATCTAACCCGCACAGTTCCCAGAACAAGTTTGCCAAATCTTTCCTTGTCCAGAGCTTCTTTGAGTTTTTGAACAGGGGGATTGAAGCGGTTTTGCTGGACTACAAATAATTTTAGTCCTTTTTCATCACATTCTTTAAGTATTCTGTCAATTTGATCCAGTCTTAATGCCAATGGTTTTTCAACAACAAAATGCCTGTTATAATGAATTAATTCTAATATGTTTTCAGCGTGCTTTCCTGAGGGTGTTAATATATTCAAAACATGAGGATCTGTCTTTTCTATCATTTCTTCGACATTTTTAAAGGCGGGGATGGAGTGTTTTTCAGCAAAGGTGTTTCCAAGATTAAAGTCGACATCATATCCACCAACTATTTCAGCATCGCTAAATCTGCTTAGGGCTGTTACATGTTTATTAGCTATTGTCCCGCAGCCAATTAAAGCAAATCTGATTTTTTCATTGACTTTATTATCCATTTTTGTTCCTCAATCATTAAGCTCAAAGAGGGGAAAGGCTATTTTTTCCAAAAAAGTAGCCTGTCCCCTCTTTGTTCATTTTATCCCCTCGTTCATAATTTATTTACTGCGGATTTTAAATGTTCTATCACATATTCAACCTGGTTATCCGTCATGCTCCCATGGATTGGCAGGCTTAATATATCATCTTTTAATAAGTATGCAGCAGGAAAATCTTCAGGCTTGTGTCCAAGATAACCATATGCCTTCAGAAATGGCAGTGGAATAGGATAGTGAATTCCTGTGTGAATCTCTTGTTCAGCTAAACTCTCTCTCACTTTATCCCTGTTTTTTACTCTAATGACATAAAGATGATACACATGTCTTACATCGGGCAGGACAATAGGCGTAATAACAGTATTTTTAAGTTCTTCATCATATATTTTGGCAATAGCTCTTCTTCGTCCTATCCACTTTTCTAAATGTTTCAGTTTAACATCAAGAATTGCGGCTTGTAAGCCATCCAGCCGGCTGTTTATTCCTTCAAATTCATGATTGTATTTTTCTTTTCTCCCGTGGTTGGCAAGCATTCTTGCTTTTTCTGCAAATTCGTTGTTGTTGGTTACTATTGCCCCTGCATCACCGTAGGCTCCAAGGTTTTTCCCGGGGAAAAAGCTGAAACACGCAAATGGTGCTATAGTCCCAGCTCTTTTGCCTTTATATTCTGCTCCATGAGCTTGAGCAGCGTCTTCGACTACTGCCAAATTGTATTTTTGTGCTATTTCAATTATGGAATCCATATCAGCTGGCTGCCCGTAGAGATGAACAGGTATGATTGCTTTTGTCTTATCTGTAATAGCGTTCTCAGTTTTCTGGACATCAATATTATATGTATGGATATCACAATCCACATAAACCACTTTTGCACCTGTCATTGTTATGGCTTCAGGGGTAGCTATGAAAGAATTAGAAACTGTTATGACCTCGTCTCCTTTACCTATACCTAATGCTTTGAGAACTATAAAAAGTGCATCTGTTCCATTCCCTACACCTATACAATGTTTTGTGCCGATATAATTTGCATAATTTTGTTCAAAGGTTTTTAAATACTTCCCGCCAATAAAGGCTGAGTCAAGAATGACATCGGAAATTGCCTGGTCAATTTCTTCTTTGATTGATCCATATTGGGCTAACAAATCAACGAAAGATATCTTCATCGTCTGCTCCTTCAAAAAGAAAGACTGAATTGTAGCATCAAAGCATTTATCATATTACGTCTTGATAATAGGAAGAAATGCGCTTTCTCCTGACTTCGAGAGGTCAGCGAGTATACACGTTTTCTATATAAGCATCAAGGATTCTTAACTTAATTCCGGAGCGCTGAGCGATAAGGATTTACGAAGCAAATCCGCAGAGTAACTTTCAGGCGGCACAATAATAATTACTTTTTACAGAAAAAAATCATTTCATCAGGATTTAAAGCAAATTTCTCAGTTACATTCTTATCCAAATTTTCTTGCTTAACTTGAAAACCAACGGATTGGAGACGATTTACATAATCTGTACCATATATCCTAACATGGCTTAATTGACCAAATACCATTTTTCTTTCTTTAGCTAAGGTAATTGAAGAATCTTCAAATGTTTTTTTTAGAACAGGTGAGTAAGGAACTTGTAGTATAGCCCACCCCCCCGGTTTTAATACCCGATATAATTCTCTCATCGCTTTCTTGTCATCAACAATATGTTCTAGAACATGATTACATATTATTGCATCAACATAATTAGCAGGATACTCTAAATTTTTAATATCCATTTTAGTTTCGGCAAAATAACTTTTCAAATCTGCAGAAAAATATTCAATCTCCTTTCTTTCAAATAATTTTTGAAGATTTCTTTCGGGCGCTACATGAAGTAACCTCATATGCCGGTATAATAATTTACGTTCTTTTAAAAAAAGATGAACTAATCTATCTCTATCTGAAGATGAACAATACGGACAAATTGCATTTAGTCTATATCCTCCCCCAATAATTTTTTTTTCTTTTAGAACACTTAGTTTTAAACCATCGGGTAGAAATCGAGAAAATGAATGGTTACAAAATGAGCAACTATATCTTGATCCCCTATGAATCATTCTGAACATAAATGTTTTTATAAATATATATTTTTCCAATAAAAGCAGCAGATGCTTTTTAGGAATTATCTTCTTTGCAATTTTTTTAATCATCATAATAGGTTTTAATTCAAAGATACGAAAAACCATAAAGATGCAAGCGCTGTATACAGACAAACGACAATGTATGAGAAAATAACAATCGGGAAGCCAAGTATTCCATGTATTCCGATCAACAGGGGCAGCCCGAAAACCATGACCGGCACATAAAGCGTAATACGGTAGATTAAAGCCACAGGCCGCCATATACCTGATTTTTTGATCTTGACGTTTGATTCAGGAATAAAAACTGTGACTACATAAGCTGAGAAGATACTGATAAGAAAAAGAATAGGACTGCCAGTCAGGAAGCCGGCAAGAATAATAACCATAAGGCGCGAAAATGCATTCGCCAGGCCATCCATTTTATCGCCCAATTCTGACGACTTGCCTTGTACACGAGCGATAGCCCCATCAGCGTAGTCGAGGATGATCTGCCATGCGAGTAAAAAAGCGCCCAGAATCGGAGCCCATTTATTTCCTGTTGTAATAAGAGAAAGAAGATAGAATCCGATAAGGGCAAGAATACAGCGGAAAATTGAGAGCAGGTTGGCAGAAAAACCCAGATGATAGAAGACGTATGCGAATCGAACGCCCAGCCAGCGGGATATTTTCCATACTGCAGATCTTTTTGATTCGGCTTCTGCAAAGGATGCAGGGTGTGCTTTCTCAAAAAATGGTTTCCACTTCATGAATTATTCTTTTATTCCTTACGTTCCCCGCAATGACATCTAATACATTAAAAGATGGAGTTAAGAAATGGGGCCTGCCCCATTTTTATTGCGAACGCAGCGAAGCAATCACACAATCTTTAATTATGGGTGGCTCTTTTTTTGATTGACCTGATAAGAGAGCCTAGCTTTTTAAAGAAAAAATAGCTGTTAGGATAATCCCTGAATGTCTTTTTGGGAAGAGACATTATTTCTTCAAACTCTTCTTCTGTAAGCTCCAGTTTTTTTATTACATGTTTCTTATCTTCCTCCAATAGATCCGACGGATAAGTGTCCTTCTTCATTTCTTCGAGTGCTTCCTCCCTTGTCATTTGACCTGAGTTGATCATAGTAGAAAAATGAGCTTTTCTTTTATCGATATTGAATTTTTTAGGGAGAATATAGCACTGGAAAAAACGTGTATATATCGATTCATAATGTTTCCCGCCGTAATATTGCCAGCCAAGTTCTTTTTCCAGAAGTTGAATAGCTTCTTCTTTGTTGTATGGGACATAGTTCAGGAGAGGTATGTATTTTATCTTTTTCACCATTATGTAGTACGCAAGTTTCCGGAGGCTGAGCTTGGGCAGACTTTTTATTTTGGACTCTCCGAATCTCCTATGGATGCCTTTAACATACCGTAAATCTTTCATGTCATATCCCCAGTTCAGAGACATCGATGTTGCTTCAGTGACAACATTACTTCCTGTTAAGATATATTGTATTTTCTTTTTTGCGGCTGTTTTATACATGAAAGCTACTATGGCATGGTCAGTTGGTATTTCGGCATTTGGAATAGATGCTTTTAAAAAGGACAACTGTAAATCCTTGAATTCCTCCCAATCAACTACATATTTATGCAGCTTTATACCCAGTGTATTACAGATTTTTTCTATATTGGATTCAGATATCTCCGTATTCCATCCGTTGTCCAGATGAATGGCATACGGTTTTAAACCCAATTTCTTAGCCACAAGATAAGCTACCATGGAGCTGTCAGTCCCACCGCTTAATCCTATAAGGCAGTTGTACTCCTTATTTCTCCCTTTATTCTTAATTTCCTCCACCAGCTGCTCAAGTCGTTTTTCTCCATCCATTTTGTAATAAAGCTCTCGCCCTGCTCTTTCCTCATAGCTATGGCAGTGGTTACATACCCCGTTCTCATCAAATTGAATGTCAGGATCTGTAGTGTCCATAATGCATTTTGTGCATATTTGATACTCTCTTTCCATTAAAACCTCCATCTATATAGGATTAGCAGTTGGATTATCGACAATATAAATTACAGTATATGATGAATGAAATCAAACAGTTATATGATTATAATATTTTATGGTTATGTCTTTTTTTCCTTATTTTAATTCACTATAGATTGATTCGTATTGGCGCGAGAGTTTGCTCCAGGAGAAATTCGCGATTGAGTCAGTGCAACGCCTGGAAAATTCTACATAATTAGCCATAATATGTTCAATTCTGTTTGTTATCTCTTCGACGTCTAAAGGATTGCAGGCATAACCGACGAAGCCCTGTGGAAAATATCCATCGATCCCGTGACCTTTTGTATATATTAGAGGCAATCCTTGACTTAGTGCTTCAATAAAGACTACTCCAAATGTCTCTCTTAAAGACGGCATTACAAATATATGAGCTGATCTATAAAAGGGAATCAATTTTTCTTTAGAGTCTATTCGTTTATGTATTTTTATATAATTATCATTTTCTCCTATAATTTTTTTAATTTTTGCTGTATTAGGACCACCACCCACAATTGTGAAGTGAGTGTTTATGCCGCGTGCTTTTAGCAATCTTGTAACACGAATAGTAGTTTCTATGTTTTTCCTCTTGATTATTTGACCTATATACAAAAGGTTCAAATGTTTTAGACGCGTATTCATCCTCTCATATCGATTTTTATGCCAGAAATCTGCTATGCCATTAGGAATCACTATTGATTTGGCTAATATATTCTTTCTTAATATTTTTGGCACATATTTATTTATAACTGCATCTTTATAAGCTGGTGATAAGAAAATCACTTTTGAGGCGGAATTCATTATTTTTACTCCAAAGTTGCGAAGATGGACCATGTACTTAAAGAACTCATTTAAGTCTGTATCACGGACAGCTACTATATAATTTATTCCCAGTTTTTTCTTAAGTTCATAAGCGATGCCACCGGTTGAAAATAAGGTATGAGCATGTACGCAATTAATATCAGCGATATTTATGATATTTTGAATTGCCTTTAATATTTTTGTTTTTTTAGTGTAATAAATTAACCTATCAAGATTATGGAAATCAGAAGAATATATTACTTTCACATTTGGAGTTGAGATATCATATTTCCTTGGGAATTTTCGTCCGGATTTTAAAGGTACATACATAATATGTTTTATTGCTTTTCCTTCGGAAAAATGTTGTAAAAGTTCATAATAGAGTGCTTGAAATGGATAATCACCATTAATGTGTAATACGTTCATTAAACTTCACTTATATTTAAGTATAGGGCTTGATTAAATATTAATTTTATAATTGTTTTTTATTGTATATTGTTTTTGCGAGGAGCAGAGCGATGCGGCAATCTCAAAATTGGTTCTCGTCTTACTGAATAATATAGAATACTCAGTATTCCCATAAAAAGCCATAATGTTCTGAATTCAGTCAGGCTCCCGCTGACAAGAGATTCGAAGAAATAGAAAGTAAACCACAATGACATAATGACTTCTTCTTTTTTTGCACTCTTTTCTTTCAGCATAACGATAGAGTTTTTAAAGGAAATTAAAAATGAAGGCCAGAAAATAAATATGCCCATAATTCCAAAAGAGACCAAAGCTTCCATAAGGAGATTATGCGGATAACTTCCTTTTCCTGTTCGAAGGTACATAAATTCTCCCATTCCGATCCCAAGGAATGGATTTTCTATAAAAAGTTCTGCGGCACTTTTTAAGGCGTTTATACGGTAGGTTACACCTTTAGCATAAGCTCCTGAATAGGACCACACCCTTTTAACATTAACACCCTGAATGTTGGCAAAATGCATCCCTATAAAAGCGAAAATGAGCAAAACAGCTAAAACACCAATTAATCGCAGGCGATTTTTCCAGGAAAGCCTTAATAATATTAATAAGAAGGCAAGTATTAGTGATATAAGAACACCTCTGGATGGAATGAAAGGGATCATAAAGACTAATAAGATGAGCAAGATCAAATTTAATATTTTTCGAGTTGAATCCTGTTTGATAAAAAGAATATTGTGTAAGAAGAATAAAATCCCCAGACCCATCAATAGTCCAATGCTGACATAACTTTCTTCTCCAAAAGAGCCAAGGTGCCATGTAGAGATTTTGCCGAAGATGAAATTGTGAAAAGCCGAGGAAGAGATAACAAGCACTCCATATAAAATCCAGTGAATAATGGTGATAATTTCCTGGCGCTTAACAGAAAGGAGAAAAAGACCCATATAAAGAAATACGTTAAATATAATAAATCTTTTTGCATCCCACCAGTTCAGCCAGGTTCCACTGGAAATAAACGCCGTGGAAAAAAGAACAAGAAGGCCCTGGAGTATTACAAGGATATCTAAATAATTTAGCTTTTTTAATTTCCCTGTTTTGATTATTTTTATACAAGAATTTATTATGAGCAATGATACTGCGAATACTGTAAGATCAATTGGAAAATTCTGGATAATTTCAATATTCTTTAAAAACCCGCTGAAAAAAATCAACACTAAGGCAAGCTCTGGCCGCTTTAAAGAGAAAAGAATAAGGGCAATAGTAAAGAGAATACCAATTGAACTTCCGAATAGAATACCGGCGCCTAGAATAAACAAGCAGATGAAAAGATTCTCCTTTTCCTGGGATATAAAGTTCAGGGAAAGTCGCAGAGAAAATTTTTTATCCATTTTTTATGCAGGGATTTGATTCATCAAACCCGCAATATTTATTCAGAAAATATTCGTTTCTTAATTTCTGAAAACCACCGCACATCTTTTTTATAGAGAAAATATAAATATCCCAGAAAAAAAACACATTCAATGAAAAAGCCCAGAATTAATATATTAGATAGGCTTAAAGAAGGAGTTAAATAGCGCTTTATTAAAATTACTAATCCTATAAATAAAATATTAGCTGTAAATACCCAGGGAAACATAAAGTTTTCAAGCGAGATTTTGTAGCGCTTTATGAGGTAATAACTTGTCAAAATACCCAGGGAAACAAATCCAATTGTTGTGCCTACTGCCAGCCCAATAATTCCAAATCCAGCATAAATAAAAATTATTGATGTTACAGCAGCAATAGCTAACGATATGGATAGATTTAATGCGTTTACAGCCCGTACTTCAATGGCATCAACAATAGAGCGGAGTATCACATATCCTAAGTATGGGCCAAGGGATAAGATTATTATTTTCATGACAGGAACTGCATCTATATATTCGAAGCCAAGCCATGCAAGCACAATTTCTCTTGACCAGATAAAGATATGAATTGTTGTGAAAAGCCCCAATTGAAAGATCATAATTAATATATCTTCGATCCTGGACTTTAAGAATTCCTTATTTCCATTAGCAACTAATTGGGAGACCTTTGGAAGTGCAACAAGTCCAAAAGCTACAATTGCAGATCCCATTACTCTAAATGCGGACTGTCCCACAACAAAATATCCGGCTTCTTTTAGACCCAGAAAAAGCCCGGCAAAAAACGGCCCGAGTGTGAGCAGCCCTGCAAGGGCAAATCCAGCCGGGATTCTTGGGAGGCAGTACTTAAGAAGAGTTTTTATTGAAGACTTGACAGTGCTAATTTGTGGTAACCCTATTTTTAAAAGTATCAGCACCAAAGGAATAATTGCAAGATAGAAAGCCGCTCCCATTAAATACATAATTATTGATAAATTTTTTTTGTACGCAAAGTTATATGAAATTATCAGTGGAATAATTGCCATTACACCTAATTGTAAGGAGTTTGCAATATTGAATTTTTGTACACCTCGATAAAAAGCATAAGCGATGATAAAGATACAATACCCCCCTAAAAGGAATAATGATGCATAATATAAATTTAAATATTCATCGCTGTGGAATATGAAATAAGATAGGGGGCGGCTTGCAGAGATTGCAATTATTAAAATTAGAACGAGTGCTGTTCCTATCGAGATAATAGAAGAGACAATATATGAACTCTGAAGTTTGTTCTTTGTGGTTATCGCAATATAACGGGCAAGAGCAAGATCTATTGTGAGAGTAGCAATAGGTATAATATTCGCTATAATTCTTCTTGCTAAGGCATATGCTCCGAACTCTTCAGGGCCCAGGCCTCTTGCTAAAAAGCTGGTAACAAAAATTGTTGCTACAATAGCTATAAAAGAAGTTATTGTTGTGGTGATAATATTTTTTAAAAATGGACTTGGTTTAATATTAAACATTTGTAATTTAAATTAAGGATTTAGGAAGAGGAGAAAGATTTAGGAAGAGAAAATTGTTGGGATTATCTTCCTTTTCCCAGATGTAATTCATACTGATAGAATGTGTTCCAGTAACCTTCAACTAGGAGAGCTCCGTCAACATAAACAACATCATCGACTCCTCCGGTATTTGCAGCTTGTATTACTCTTACTTTTACAAATTCTGCTGAGGGATCGATTTCATGGGTTGCTTGAAGCAGTTCCCAGTTGCCTCCTCCCCAGTGTCTTTTAGAATAACTGGATTTAATGCCATCATATATTTCTATTCTAAATTTATTTGGAACTTTTGTTTTAACCCATACAAAGCATGAGATATTTTTGTCTTTATAATCCTTAAAGTTGGATAAATATTGAGAGAAATTGAAATTATCCCCTGTTATTTTAGCCGAATATTTACCTATTTTTACTTCTTTTTCTTCTCGAATAGGATAATCTTCGCGAGTGATGATTTCTACTTGAAAAAAATCCGGATTTCTTGAGGCGCCGGCACTCCAGCTTTCGAATGAGCCGTTCTTTAAAAGGGAATCATTGATAAATAATTTTTCAAGTTCTTCTTTAGTTAAATCTTTGTCGCGTAGCTTGTATAAATAATATCCATTTTTGTCTTGACGTATCAAATCGCAATCATTGGTAATTATATCATAAAGAAGACCTGTGGTTGCTAAAAAAATGGTTTTAAAATTCCTGACTAAAAAAATATATTTAACCCTAAACTGATTTTTTAGTATGTTGAGCGCCTCTTCTTTATTTTGCCGTATATAAAAAACTCCCAGTTTTGGATCTTGATAATAAATCGCTCTTTTATCAGTATAATAAAAGAAATAATGCCTGTGACTGCAGACCAAAGTCGTAGAGTTAGAATCAAAATCTTCAGCAATATTAATGTATTTTATCAATTCATGAGGAAAGTAGTCATTAACAACGCTAACTTTATATCGCCATATCGACCTATAGGCTTCTCGGGAGTGATAATAGTTAAAAAAAACTGCAAGTGTGCATATTATAAATATACCAATTTGAAATGAATGGCTTTTCTTTTTAATGAGCTCCCAACCATATAAAAATATTGTAACTAAAGTGAATGGGTAGAGCGTAAAAAGGTATCTGGGAACGCCCAAGGCCTTTACGGCTAAGGCAAGATAAGAAAGCATGAAAACAAAAGCTAAGGCAATTTCCCATCTTTTTCTTTTTTTTATGGTCATAACAAAGTAGATAAATAATGGGATCGCGAGCCAGTTGAGATTTCCAAAAGATTTAAAATCAAAAAATAGGTTCAAATAATGTTTAAGCCACAATTCCATATTATGAGCCCTCTTTCAAGTCTTCATTGGGCTTTGTTTTTGAACGTTTCACTTTTTATGCCCACCATGTTATTTTTCTGTGAAAAATTATCCAACCAAAGCCCCAAATGATATCTAAAATATAGTGAAACCAGCCAAACATTATGACTAAAATGATGATAAAATTTATTTTAGAGAATTTAAATTTTAAATTGCCTTTCATAAAAAAGAAAAGTGTCAAGCAATTAAAAATCACAAGGACGGCTCCGATTGTGTGAGAAAAAGCAGCAAATCCAGAAAAGATACCAAGAAGTAATAAAGATAAAAAACCTTTTTTTTCAATAGCATAGGCCAGGAAAATCCAGGAAATAATGAGGAAGAAAACTCTGTAAGAGTCTAAATGTTGTTGTGTCACGTTGTTGAAAAATTCTAATCCGGATAATAGAGCAAATATGCTTAAAAGAGCTAAATATTTGCTTTTTTTATAAAGCCAAAATACTATTACACAAATAATCAATAGTGCATAATAAGCACTAGTACTTTTATAATACAAATCTTTATCTATCCTAAAAAAGTTGTCCATAATCTTTTCCCATGTCAGAAGAAGCGAAAAAGAAGGAGCATGATTTATGCCATAATGGAAGCCGGTTTTAGGGTAAATATAAGTCCACCTATATTCTAATGATTTTTCTGTGAAAAATATTTTTCCTAATGTCCCATATCTTAGAGCATCTGTTCCATCTAGGGGAGTTTGTAAAGTACTTGTACTATAGAGAAATAAAAATGCCGCTAAAAGAATTATGATAACTGATGAGAATAGAATAAATTCTATTTGATGATAAGTGTTTAAATTTTTAAACTTTCGTTTTGTCTTTTTTATTTTCTTTAATATATCAGACCATAAAACAGAAAAAGATCTTCTTCCTACCACTAAAAGAATAAAATATGCAACAAATACGCCCAACAAATAAAAGAGGTTGGAATGGTGAGGGGAAAAAAGTAAGAGATAATACAGTAGGAGTGAAGTAAAAACTGGACCCAAGCCTAAGGAATATAAAAAAAGTTCTAAGTTTGAGTGTATTTTTTCTTTATTTAATCGTATTAGCGCAGTGCAGATAATCGTAGAAAATACAATGTTTGTTAAAATGAATTGAAGTGAAAACAAAATCATTCTAATTTTTTATTTTTTTTGTTCTTTTAGTAAGAAGGAATCTAATTCTTCTGAGATCGAGTTTATCTTTAATTTTTTATATAATGACAAAATTGAAGTTAAATCTTTCTCTTTTACTCCGAAGTATTTAGACAGGAATTTTTCCCTGAACCAACCAGCTTTTCCTAATTCTCTGTTTGCTTTTTCGTTATTCTTAAGGTAGTCGCTGTAGATTGATGCCTTTGTAAAATGCCAGCCGAAGCACAAAAAATCTATTGTTTTTTCAACGAGATTTCTTTTTCCAGTATCAAGTAAAGGTGGAGTATAAGATGTCATCCCAAATATAATGATAGAGACAATGATCAGGCTTAAAAAAAAGAAAATGATAAACTTGTATTTTTTATTAAACACGGATTCAATCTTCAAGCTTCGTTCACAGAATTATATAACTTGAATAGTCATTGTATCCCCATTATGTCTATATTTCTATCAAACGGGGTAAGTTCCTGGTTGGATTTAACCTTGTCTCACAGGGTGCGTGTGACCAGCGTGAATAGCCGCAATCTCATACTTTTTGCGATACTTCTTGAACTTTTAATCCTTCTTTCTTGTATTTTCTTTCACAATTACCACATTTTGTCTTTTCTTGGGAATCATCAGAGTTTGATAAGCTAAGCTTTGTTCCACAATAACACATCCAGCTCTGAATTCTAGCTGGAACTCCATGCACAAGCGCATAGTCAGGAACATCTTCGTTAACTAATGCTCCTGCTCCAATAAAAGCATATTGTCCTAACATGAGAAAAATGCCAAATTTTCGTGGCATCTCCGATTTTAAACTTTGATCATTTTATACGTTTTTCTCAACCTTTCACTCTTTGTTTTTCTAGATATTCAAGGAAGAATGCGAGCATGGAAAAAATCAACAAGCCCAATATGCCAGCAATCAAAATGTTGAATGTCTTCTTGGGGAAGACCGGAGATAGTGAAGGTGTTGGTTCTTTAATGAGTTTAGCATAATCTAGTTTCCCTTTATTTTCATTCAAATTGATAATTTTGTTTTCTAACTGCTTTATTCTATTTTCTTCATCCTTTATTTCTAGATTTATATTCTCTTCCTCTATTTTCTTACTGTTTAGCAACTCATTTAGTGTATTATAATTCATTAGGTTTTGTAGAATTTCATTAGAATAAATAAGCAAAGCTAGACTTTCGGATACGCTCCTATTTGCTTTCTTTAAACTTGAAACATGTTCTTCTTCTAGTGATTTAATTCTCTGCTTTATTTTACTCATTTCATTTTCAATCTCTTTTTTCCTATGTTTAACAATATTGAGCTTATTCTTATTCGCCTTAATTTCAAACTCTATTCTTAATTTGTCTATCTCTACTGATTTTATCTGCGAATCAATCCCTTTCATTTCAATATCTATTTTTTTATCGAGTTGCTTTTTTAAATGGTTGAAAAGTGAATATAGAATTGACTTTGCTCTTTCAACATTTTTTTCTTTTATGGAAACCAGAACTAGATTTGCATCTTCAAGACTCACTGCCTTTATTTTCGGGAGTTTTCGGATGTCCAGATTCAATTCTGTAGCAATTTTATAATTATAAGTTTTTTGGTTAATTTGGCTCGCGATTTGTTTAGGATTAACATCCATAATTCTCTCATATTTATATTCAGTCTGTATAATATATTTGCTTGGTTGAATTAGAGCATCGATTTTCCACTTTGGGGGTAAAAGAAAGCTAATGATTCCGACTGCAATGACCAAGGAGAGAGTGGGGAGTATGATGAGCCATTTTCTTTTCCATAGAATATTAAGAAAATCCATCAGTTCGATTTCATTTTCATGTTTGTCCATGATTTACCCCTTCTTTAAGTATGATAAGCTATAATGAATCTCCCAGAATTACAAGGAAAAGTTCCCCTTCTTTTCCTTTATCTTTCATTGCGAGGAACGTAGCGACGTGGCAATCTCCACTTTTTTTCTATATGAGGAAAAATCAAATTAACAATCACGAGAAAAAATATTATTGACAATACCAAAGTCCACACGGTTTTTTCGGAAAAGGAAGTAAAAAGATTAGCACTGACAGGGCTCTCATAAAGATTGCCTTTATTAATTAATGCTTCTGATTCTTGAAGAAAGTCTTTATTCCACTGATAAACCGATTTTTCGGTGCTATGGCTAAAGTACTTCTCTAATATAAGATTTTCCTTATAAGCAATAAAGTAGAATTCTTTTTTTTCATTTAAATTTGAAGCAGATTTCCCCTTATTGAAATACGTGTCTCGCCGAAATATATGAACACGAAGCTCATGCATAAAAGGATCAGCAATAGGATTATATTCTCTTAAAAATTGCTCATAATCCTCATCAACAGATTCATGCAATATTTGCGCATACTGTTCCCATCTAAGATTATCTGTCTTTTTTAAGGCTCTGGGACTCAGGCGTGAATAAAACACCCCGATTTCTGAATCCCTATACTTATATCCAAACTCACTCATCGCTTCTTCCTTTTGAAGAAAGGATAGCCAGGAAATTTGTTTGGTATAGTTGTACACACGGTTAGGAGTATTAGAAACACATAAACCTAGAATTATAAAGCACCCCACAAAAATAGAAGTAAATATTTTTAAAGATTTAGCATTTAATTTTTCTGATATAAATTTAGGCCTCACAACTTTCCATATAGCTAATTGAAATAAACCTCCAGATAAAGCATTAAGGCCTACATCTCGAAAATCCCAGTATCTCTGAGGAGTTATCCATTGTAATATTTCATCAAAAGTTCCGATTAGGAGAGCAAGAAGTGTTGCTGTAAAATAAATGCTTTTATCTTTTACCTTGTGACTCAAAGCCCGAAATAGAAAAAATCCAAGCAAGCCATACTCTAAAAAATGAACGGCTTCTTCTGGGATTTTCCACAATTTCAAGGTAAAGTAGGTATAGAGCCCGCCAACAATAAAAAGCCATATATAATTTGATGGAGCTCGTATTTTCAGTTTAAAAATTAAATAATAAAGTAAACTTATAGACCCAATAAATAAAACTGCCAAAACAAAATAACCAAATACTTCTCTTCCCCAATTCTCATAAACAAACCTTTGAATCTTTCTGGCCACGGGAACGGTTAGAAAAATTGCTATAGAGCAAAGACCTACCCAAAGCCATGGAAGGAAAAATTTTTTGTCAGAAATAATTTTTATCGCTCTTCTTTTCTATAGATATAATATTTCCATCAGTCTGAATTATGATAATTCCATCAATATCTGTCCGATATAAAGCAATTTATTTTGTTTTAAATCTTTCGATAACCGCATTAGAAGGATATCCATAACGGTTATTCTTCCCAGCAACAACATCAATAAAATGAGCGATTAAAACTCCAAAACATGATGAACAAAAAATAAAAATAGCTAATAAAATTGAACATAAATCTTTTAATCCTTTCATCTCTTTACTTATATAAAAAAAATGTCCTCGGTTGGAGGACATCTAAAAAGTTCAAAAAAATAAAGGTTTGCCTATTTCAATTACACGGTGAGCAACTACTTAATCATGTTTTTAACATCTCTTCTGTTTTCTTGGCATCTCTTAAAAATTGCTGCACTGTCTCCTTACTGTAAGGGTGGACAATCATTCCTTCTAAAAAATTAGGAGCAACAGTTACAATATGAGCTCCTGCCTCTAGCCACTCTATAACATTTAGAACCTCTCGAGTAGAGCCTATAATAATCTTTGCCTTGAGGTTAAAGTCGTCAAGTACCTTTCGAAGCTTTTTTATCTCTATACACGCGTTATAGCCCATATTGTTTACTCTTCCCGCAAATAAAGATACATAAGTGGCTCCGGCCATGGCAGCCAAAAAGCACTGCTGGGCACTCATCATAGCCGTAACATTGACACGCACATTGTGC
>SDBS01001845.1_pt1 | contig 21363 bp, 33 predicted proteins | sample 2277091 | NCBI WGS metagenome assembly SDBS01 (sample SAMN10404972, study PRJNA504765) | marine sediment metagenome | isolation source: marine sediment core GS10_PC15, 163 cmbsf | place: Arctic Ocean: Southern Knipovich Ridge | collected 2010 | reverse complement strand
AGTGAGAATAGTTCGAAAAGTGTCAACTATGGGGTACCAGGACTTTCTAGGGTGGAAACCTGCATATGAGAGAGGTCCAGACACCGACTCCCTCCCCGGAGTTCCTCATTGCGGGAGTCCATTCCGAGTTCCATACTGACAAAATCGCCAGCTTGTCCAGGATAGCCCATCCACTTGGCTGAATAGCATATACATCTTGAACAGTGCCGTTGTCGCTTATAAATACCAAGATGACAACATCACCTTCTATTCCGGCTTCCCTCAGGCTATCCGGATACTCCGGTTCAGGAAGATAAGTACAGACAGGAAAGACTGTTATAGGAATCCGTGAAGAGTCATCAACTGGTTCCTCATGTTGCTCGAGAATCAGGATTGTACGTGAAGCCATATGAGCCGCATCTGTGACTCTCGCAGAAAGGTTGCTAGCTTCTGGCTTGGGATACTCTTCAAACGTCGGGATGGTAAGGAGAAGTGAGAGTGATAATCCCCACTTTAAAACTACCCGTCTCCTCTTCCAGTCAGCAGTCTTCATCAGAATCCATCCGTCTGTTAAGATCCTCAGGTGGATCTATTACTCTGATACGAACGCTCTCATTGACAGTCAAGGTGAGCTAGCGTGTATGCATGAATGTCTCTGTTATTCTTTGTGGCTATTTAATACAACCAGCTGTCTGACCGGTAAAACAAGATCATTCACGTGTGATGGATCTTCAATATCGAACTTGATTCCCAGTGTAAGAAAAGTTCTAAAAGTGTCCACTACGGGGTACCGGATTTCTGGTGTACGGCACGCTACATGAAGCGCTTGAAGCGTTCTTTCCCCACCTTGCAGATGGGACAGGTTTCGGGAGGTTGCTCCCTCGCACAAAGGTAGCCGCAGACGCTGCACCGCCAGACCGGGAAAGACAGGCTGGCGGCAGTGGCTGTCGGGCTGTCCGTTCGTGGAGCTTTCTCATCACGACTGCACTTTTCCCCTGGTGGTCGCCGTTCGGGTATGGATCCGACGTCCGCCCCCCCCCTTACGACTTCCTCCGATACGTAGAGAGCACAGTAGCAGCAGCCGTACTCGCTAAGGTCGGAATCCCGGTAGTCGCAGGGACAGATGATGTCCATGTCCCCGGCTTTGTCACCGGACGCCAGTCGGCAGGGGCAGCTGGGGTAGCCGTAGCGCTGGCTGTTGACTATCAGACCCTCGATCAGCTCGCGGGTGAATTCGGAATCCGGGTTGAGATGATATTCGGATGCCCGGGCTTCCCGGTTCAGCCTTTCGTACATGCTGTCGACAGTTTCAGAGGACATCATCCAAGCGCCTTCCTGATCTCGTCTTCCCTGTAACCCTGGATCACCCGTTCGGCATGAAGTACGAGCACGGGATAGCTGCAGACCGGGCTCCAGCGTCTCACCTCATTGTCTGCTTCCTGCTGTTCGATGGGTGACAGGAGATCCACCTCGATAAGTCTGTAGTCCACGCCCAGCGAATCAAGCAGACGCCTGGTCTTCCTGCACCAGATGCAGGTTGACAGTGCGTAGAGTGTTATCCTATCCGGATCCGGTGCAAATCTTCCGTTCATCGATATCACTCCCTCCAGGGAGTACTGGTGTCATGATTCTGTGATGGAGACATGGGGGAGGAATCGGTCTCGTGTACAGTACTATCGGGGGGAGGTGAGCTGTATCGCGTCGACGGATTGGGGGGAGCAACTGCTGAGTAGCATGGAGAAATTCACGTTGATTCTATTACTGATGAAGAAACAATTGTTTTATTAACATATAATTCCGTTGACTTATTGGCACACTGTCACTGTTACTAGGGACTGATGCTGATGTTGACCGGATTGATGCCGAACTTGTCTGTCGGGCACTGGAGATGGCTCTCATACGCCGTAACCTCTCCTCATATTGCAGCCTGATCCATCACAGCGACAGGGGGCAGTACGCCTCCGATGAGGGTTCCTGCTCCCCATCAGGCCTGTTGGTGCGCTGACCCGTCATGTTCTTGCGGGTATGATGAAACCCGACTATGAACTGAGTGGAATCTTAGCCATGGGCTTGGATTTACCGGACGTGATCGGTAAGGTGCGAAATCCAGTTTCCTATTGGCAACGGAACAAACTCACAACTAATCGCTTTGAAATAGGTTATAATATTTGAACACGTCTCATGGGAAATGCAATATCGCGAAATTGAGAAGCCAGTATGGAACCTATTATTCGGTGTCATAAGGGGATCGGCTCTGTTGCCGTGATCGGCAACTATTTGCCCCGCCGGTGCGGTATTGCGACATTCACGACTGATCTTGTTGAGGCTTTGTCGGCCGAAGCGCCCGAAATTAACTGCTGGGCGGTGGCCATGAATGACAAACCCGAGGGACATGCATATCCTGAAAATGTTCGATTTGTAGTTAACCAGAACAGACTTGCCGATTACAGTGTGGCATCGGAGTTTCTCAACATCGGCCAGACCGATATTGTCTGCGTACAGCATGAATACGGCATTTTCGGCGGACCGGCCGGCAGCCATATCTTGAAACTTCTCGGAGAACTTCGCATGCCGATCGTGACGACGTTGCATACGGTATTGAGAGATCCGTCCCCGGAATATCGTGAAGTCATGCTCAAACTGTCTCACCTGTCAGACAGACTGATCGTGATGAGCCGGATGGCTTTCGATTTCCTCAAGGATATTTATGCCGTTCCGGAAGAGAAAATCGCCTTTATCCATCATGGCATTCCGGATATTCCTTTCATTGATCCAAATTTCTACAAAGACAAGTTCGGTGTGGAAGGGAAAAGGGTGCTTCTCACATTCGGCCTTCTTTCACCCAATAAGGGCATTGAAAATGTGCTGCAGGCGCTACCGTCCGTCATCAAGAACCATCCCGATGTTGTCTACATTATCCTAGGAGCAACACATCCGCATATCATAAAAGTGCATGGGGAGGAATACCGTATCAGCCTGCAGCAGCTCGTGCGCAAACTCAATCTCAGCGATCATATCATCTTTCACAATCGGTTTGTCGAACTAAAAGAGTTGTGTGAATTTCTCGGCGCCGCTGATATATATGTTACCCCTTTTCTTGAAGAAGGCCAGATTACATCCGGAACGCTCGCTTATGCTATGGGAACCGGCAAAGCAGTCATTTCAACCCCTTACTGGTATGCGACCGAGATGCTTGCCGAAGGACGGGGAGTAATCGTTCCGTTCAAGAACCCTGATGCCATGGCGGAACATATTGATGACCTCCTTGACAACGATGCGAAGCTTCAGACGATACGCAAGAGGGCCTATATGTTTTGTCGCGAAGCGACCTGGAAAGCAGTTTCACGAAGATATCTTGAGGTTTTCAGCGAGGTTCTGCTCAACCGTTCCCAGCACCCCCGGCCACGCCACTCGTATATTGAAAACATCAAATCCATCACAAATTTCGAGCTTCCGGAGATGAAGCTTGATCACCTAAAAAGCCTGACCGATGATACCGGCATCTTGCAGCATGCCACCCATACTGTTCCGAATCGTGACCATGGCTACTGCACCGATGATACTGCCAGAGCGCTGATGGTTGCTGCCATGGGCCGGGAATATCTGCATACCGATGGCAAGGACTTCGATTCTCTCTGCAGCCAATTTCTCAGCTTTCTACAGCATGCTTTCAATGACGAGAACGGAAGGTTTCGCAATTTCATGACCTATGATCGACAGTGGATTGAGGAGGTGAGGTCCGAGGATGCTCACGGTAGAACTCTCTGGGGCATGGGCAAGTCAGTTGCTTTTCTTGGCAACTCCGGACAGATGGCCATGAGCATGACGCTCTTTAGCAAGGCTATTGGGGCTGTTGAACACTTTCAATCGCCCCGAGCTATAGCTTTTGCCCTGGTGGGTATTCACGCCTACTTGCAGAAATTTTCGGGCGACAGTGAAGTGCGCAGAGTTCGAGAAATCATTGCTAACCGGCTTTTCGATCAGTTCCAGAGCAACGCAACAGAGAGCTGGCCCTGGTTAGAGAACTCTCTAAACTATGCCAATGGAAAGCTGTCACATGCCTTGCTCCTGTCCGGCCAATGGATGCAGCGTAGTGACATGGTTGATATGGGACTTAGATCGCTCAAATGGTTGCTCGCTATCCAGACCGAAGACAACCACTTCGTACCCATCGGCAATAACGGATGGTATGAGCAAGGTGGCATAAAGGCCCGATTCGATCAGCAGCCCATCGAGGCTAATGCCATGATTGGAGCTTGTGTTGAAGCCTATAATATCAGCCGGGACAAGACATGGATCGACAATGCGGTCATGTGTTTTAACTGGTTTCTTGGACACAACGACCTGAATATGCCGCTTTATGATCCGAAAACTGGCGGTTGCCGTGACGGGCTGATGGCTGACGGCATCAACCAGAATGAAGGCGCCGAGTCGACCCTGGCGTGGCTGCTTTCACTTATGACATTGCAGAAGCTATATGCCGACGAGATTCTAAGACAACCATCGTCCTAAGCAACCCGCTAGACTATAGGATTGGCCATGCGCATTGCGATGCTCTCACCGATTGCCTGGCGCACGCCGCCGCGACACTACGGTCCGTGGGAAAGTGTCGTCTCACTTTTGACCGAAGGGTTGGTATCGCGCGGCCATGATGTTACTCTTTTCGCAACTGGTGATTCGGAAACATCTGGCAAGCTGCATGCCGTTTCTGCTCGGGGCTATGAAGAAGACCATTCCATTGTGCCAAAAGTTTGGGAGTGCCTGCACATTTCGGAACTCTTTGAGCGTGCCGAAGAGTTTGACATTATCCACAATAATTTTGACTTTCTACCATTGACCTATGCCGGCCTTATCACTACCCCGGTCGTTACCACCATTCACGGTTTTTCATCTCCCGAAATTCTGCCGGTTTACAAGAAATACAATAGCAAGGTGTTCTATGTTTCCATCAGCGACGCCGATCGATCGCCGGATCTTGACTATATCAGGACCATACATCACGGTGTAGATATGAATCAGTTTGATTTTCAGCCTAAACCGGACGATTATCTGCTCTTTTTCGGGCGCATTCACCATGACAAGGGGGCCAGAGAGGCCGTAGCAATTGCCACTGCCTGCAATAGAAAGCTGATATTGGCAGGAATTATCCAGGATGAAACCTACCATCACCAGTACATCGAACCGCACTTGGACAACAACAATGTTGTTTATGCCGGCAGCGTCGGGCCAGCCCAGCGCAATCAGCTTCTTGGTAAGGCAACCGCGCTTCTGCATCCTGTCAATTTCAATGAGCCTTTCGGCCTGTCTGTTATAGAATCTATGGCTTGCGGTACTCCGGTGATCGCTTTTAACAAGGGCAGCATGCCCGAACTTATAGAAAACGGCAAGAATGGTTTCCTCGTAAATACAGTGAATGAGGCCATAGACGCTGTTGCACATATAAGAGATATTGAGCGGGCAGACTGCCGTCGCCACGTTGAACAATATTTCTCAAGCGACCATATGGTTGAAAAGTATATTTGGGTCTTTGAAACCATTCTCGACAAGAAACCAAAAGAGAAACATTAGCAATCACAATGACTATTCAAGATTCTATTGTAAAGCGCTATGAGAACAACCCGATTCTCACGAAAGACGATGTCCCCTACCCGGTCGCCACGGTTCACAATGCTGGCATCGTCAAACACAACGGCCGCTACATTATGCTTTTCAGATCGCACACCCATAACGGGCGCTCCATCATCGGGAGAGCTGACAGCAATGATGGTTTCTCCTTCACGGTTCATTCCAAACCTTTTCTCACCCCGGCAACGAACAGCATATTTGCGAAATATGAAGAGTTCGGAGTCGAGGACCTCAGGATCTGTCCCATAGAGGGCGACTACCTGCTTACCTACAGCGCGTATTCACGTTACGGGGTTCGAATTGCTCTGGCACGCACCAAGGATTTTGAACAAGTTGAACGGGTCGCGCTTATAACCCAGGCCGACCTTCGAAACGTCGTCATTTTCCCCGAAAAATTCGGCGGCCGCTACGCGCGTCTTGACCGGCCGCATTCTGAGATTTCACCCTGGTCTATCTGGATTTCCTATTCGCCCGACTTGATTCACTGGGGCAATTCGCAGGTGATTATGAAACCGGTTCCTTATCACTGGGATGAAATGAAAATAGGGCCGGGGGCACCACCCTTCAAAACCGATAAGGGCTGGCTGCATATTTACCACGGAGTGTTTAGGACTATGGCTAGTGCGGTGTACCGCCTTGGCGTGGCCCTGCACGACCTTGACGATCCGGCGACAATCGTCGGTGTTTCCGATCGGTGGATACTGCAGCCTGAAGCCCCTTGGGAGGTGAGCGGCTACGTGCCTAATGTTGTTTTTTCATGCGGAGCTGTTCCTGAAGACGACGGTACGGTGAAAATATACTGGGGCGGCGCTGATACCGTCATGTGCGCCGGCACGGCAGTGATTGATGATCTTGTACAGTTATGTCTCTCTAATGCTAGGTCAGCACTGTAAGAAAGGCAAACGGACAATCTTAAACCGGTGTCTCTATCAAAGAACCGTGTCCGATGACAGATAAAATAATATGCATCCAAAGATCAAACGCAAAAAGAAAAGAATCCTGGGTGACTCCTCGCGCGTCATTCCCAGGCTTCATATGCCCGACGGCTCCTATCGCATATCTAAGATCATCCAACGCGTAGTTGACTTGCCTGATGCAACGGCCGACAATCTGCTTGAACAAATCATGCTTGATTTTTCCGAACGGCACAGAGACATCAAACGCGTTTTTGAGCTTCACTTGGATAGGGTACGAGACTATGTTCCTCGGAATACCGTACTCAGCAAGACCAAAAGGGCTCTTATAGGAGCCTATTTTACCATGGAGTACTCCATTGAATCGGCTGCCCTTTTTAACCCTTCAATCGTGCCCCACCCTGATCAGAGCCAACTTGACAGGGGCAGCATGCGCTTTATCATGAGCCTGCGGGCAACCGGCGAAGGTCATGTTTCTTCTATTGTATTTCGTAGCGGCCTTCTTGACCAGGACAACACGATTCTCTTTGACCCGATCAGCGATTATGTTGAAACATCGGATCTCCGATTAGACCCGGGTTACGACCGGCATCTTTTCCAGCTGAAGCTTGACGAGATGGGGGTCTGCAACGAGACAACGGCTTATTTACTTGGTCATCTGCCGGAAATCTTCACCTACAATGAATTAAGGGAAAAGATTGGAGCTCTTACCTCACAACCCGTTTTCTCTGAGGCGCGCCAAAACGAGACATTAGAAGTCATGTACTGGCTTACTAATTCCAATTATGAGATGAGTTTCCGACCCGATCACCCAATTTCCGAACGGGTTATCTTTCCGGTTTCGGAAAACGAAAGCAGAGGCATTGAAGACGCCCGGTTCGTACGATTCACTGATGACACCGGTGAGGTCACCTATTATGCAACCTACACTGCCTATAACGGCTTCAATATCCTCCCGCAGCTAATTGAAACAAAGGATTTCATCACATTTAACATATTGACCCTCAACGGCAAGGCGGTGCAGAACAAGGGCATGGCTCTTTTCCCGCGTAAGATTGATGATCGCTTCGTTATGCTGTCTCGCCAGGACGGTGAAAACAATCACATCATGTTTTCAGACCACATCCATTTCTGGCAGAAGTCCAAAATCATACAGGAACCGACACGCCCCTGGGAATTCATTCAGATCGGCAACTGCGGCTCACCCCTTGAGACCGATGAAGGATGGATCGTACTTACCCACGGTGTCGGGCCCATGCGTCAGTACTGTATTGGCGCCATACTGCTTGATCTTGATAACCCTGCAATAATCATCGCACGCTTGGAAGAACCGTTACTTGCACCGCATGAGGAAGAGCGCGAGGGGTATGTCCCCAATGTCGTTTATACCTGCGGCGCTATTATCCATAATAACGAGTTGGTTATCCCCTACGCCATGTCTGATGTCATGTCTGGCATAGCAACCGTTGGTGTAAGTGATTTAATTAGCTGTATGCACCGGTTGGCGAACTGATTCTGGCCTGTGGTTTACCCTCGTTCAGGAAAATAACTGTTGGCCGCTTGAACATGAAGAACACGAGGGACATCCCGCGGAACATATGCACCTCCTCCGATCAGTAACCCGTGACGTAGATGAAGCCATCCTGGCCACTTGCGGTGTATACGCGGCTTCCGTCAGGGCTTACGCATACAACCCCCCCTCTGAAACCGGACTGAATGCTGCCAGCCACAGTCATGTCGGATGTGCGGATTATCGTGCCGCTGTACCCCAGGCCGTTAGCGGTGTAGAGATACCTGCCGTCTGGCAGTATGGCGATACCTGTGGGTATCGAGCCGATGAGAACTGAGTCGATCATGACCCCGTCGACTGCATCGTACGAGGCTACGTAATCGTCACCGGTCAGAGAGAGGTAGAGGGTCTCCCCCCCGGGTGAGGTGCAGATACCTCGAGGGTTGCAGCCCGTCTGCCACGTGGCTGCAGTTGTGAAGGTCTCCGTATCAATCACTTGGATTAAGTCCGTGGGCGCACCCAGCGTAACGTAGAGGTAACTTCCCGATGGTGAAGGACAAAGAGCTGCTGGCTGCCCGCCGCACCGGACTGGCTCTCCCGTGGAGAAGTCCGACGTGCTGATAACCCAGACGGTGCTGTCCTCTCCACATGCTGCGTACATGTAGCGTCCGTCAGGGTCTGCGCACATTGCATCGGGTGTCTCGTTCAGGGAAACACGGGCGATCTCTTCGAGCCTCGGGAGGCTCAGCACTGAGATCCCAGCGGTCGGAGAGCAGATCCCCAGGAAGAGCAGCTCCCCGTCCGGTGTGGTGCAGATACCCGATGAAATACAGCCCGGGTAAGATCTCGATCCTGCCTTTGCATATCCAGGGACAGCGTAGACGAGGAGTTCATGGGAAGTGCCGGCGTAGAGCCTGTCACCCGGGGGTGGTGAGATGATGGAGTAGACACCCCTGTTCGTCGGAATACTGTCCAATGAGATGACGGGGTACGGCTCTTCCACGACCTCTTCCTGTGCACCTGCAATGGCAGCTGCCGTCAGAAGTGCTGCGTACAACATGATTCTCACCGGCGTTACTCCTTCCTTCCTGCCGAATCGTGGAAGACAACATTGTGGGCAACCAGTCCATCGTTGTCGTATTCGAACTTTCCCGAGAAGAAGCTGTCCTGTTCGAGCCAGTCCATGAAGATCCTGTCACCCTCCCAGAGTTCGAGGTCGAGAAGTTTTTCATCCTCAACCCAGGCGAGATCGCCTTCGGGACTCTCTGTCAGGAGTTCACCCTCGAAACTGGTCGCTACAAACACAAATACGTACCAGTCTTCTACGCCGTTGAAAGCAGGAAAGGTCAGTACGCCCCTGAGCTCTGGAGCGGAGATGTGGAGACCGCTCTCTTCGAAGACCTCACGTACCGCACACTCCTCGGGGGTCTCGCCTGGCTCCAGCTTGCCGCCAAGGGTGTTCCACTTACCCCAGTGGATATCGCCCTGCTTCCTGATCCTGTGGATCATCAGGGTCTGACCGTCCTTCTTCACGTAGACGAGAGTTCCGAGTTTCATTGCCGCCGGTCCCGCCGGGGAAGAGGCATAGCGGGGGGCTGCTAGACCAGATCTCCGGAGATCCGGAGGAGGAATGGGTCGAGAGATTTCTTCTTCGTCCATGAATCGATGAGGGGGTGCCTGACGATCTCGCCCCCCATCTCGCCAACCATGCAGGAAGCTTCTCCCGCCAGCAGCGCGTCGACGGCAGCCCATCCGAGCCTGGCCGCAAGAATCCTGTCGTGTGATGTGGGTGAACCGCCCCGCTGAACGTGGCCGAGGACTGTGACACGGCTCTTCAGGCCGGAGTTGGCTTCGATCTTTGCCGCGATCTCGAAGGCATTGCCTGCTTCGTCGCCCTCCGCTACGACGAGGATATTCGACGTCCTGCCCTCCCTGATTCTCGCGGTGACCAGGTCACAGATCCCGGGAATGTCGGTCGAGGTCTCGGGTATGATGAGCGCTTCGGCACCGCACCCCACCCCGACTTCGAGAGCGATGAATCCGGCGTCCCTGCCCATGACCTCGATCAGGAAGAGCCTGTCGTGTGCGGCGGCGGTATCCCTCACTTTGTCAACAGCTTCCAGGGCGGTATTGACCGCGGTGTCGTAGCCGATAGTGTAGTCGCTGCCCCATATGTCGTTGTCTATCGTGCCCGGAATCCCGACAACAAGGGTGCCATGCTCCCCGGACAGCTCGTGGGCTCCCCGGAAACTGCCATCGCCTCCGATCACTACGAGACCGTCTATGTTACGGTCGTGCAAATTTTTTGCTGCAAGTGCTCGCCCGTCAGCGGTCCTGAAAGCCGGGCTGCGCCCCGCATGCAGAATCGTGCCGCCCCTCTGGATGATATTGCTGACATCCGTCTTCGAGAGTTCCCTGAAGTCACCGGCGATAAGGCCTTCGTAGCCTCTTATCACCCCGTATACGGAAAGACCGCGGCCAAGTGCTGTCCTGACCACGGCCCTTATACAGGCATTCATACCGGGTGCGTCACCACCACTGGTTAGAACGGCTATGCTGTTCAATTCAGATCCCGATTCTACTTGCTCTTTCCGCTCTGGACAACGACAGGTGAATCTACGAGCTCGAGGATGACCGCTTCGGCAGCATCCCCCTTCCTGCGTCCGAGCCTGAGTAACCGGGTATAACCTCCCGGTCTGTCCGCATACCTGGGACCGAGCTCATCGAAAATCTTCTGCACGGCCTTGCTGCCGTATACCATCCTTGCCACGATCCTCCTCGAGTGGACGGTATCCTTCTTGCCCTTGGTGATGATCTTCTCCGAAAGGCTCCGTGCCGCTTTTGCCTTCGCAAGGCTGGTAGTGACCCTCTCTTCGAGAATCAGGGATGTGACCAGGTTCCGCAGAAGCCGTACGCGTGCGTCCGGTTTCCTTCCGAGCTTGGGTGTAGTCTTTCTGTGCCGCATGTCCTTATAGCTCCCTGGTAGCTGTTATTCTTCCTCTGTTCCGAGTGTGAGTCCGTAGACCGCCAGCACATCCTCAACCGTCTTGAGAGACGCAGAGCCGAAGTTACGGAGTGACAGAAGGTCGTTCCGGGTGCGTGACGTAAGATCGGAGAGGGTGCTTATCCCGCCAGAGGCCATGCAGTTGACAAGCCTGGGTGAGAGGTCTGTGTCGCGAAGATTCTTGTCCTCGAATGTGTCCTCGACATCATCGGAGCTTTCCTCCGCCGGCTCCTCCACTTCGACCTCGCCATCCAGAACCATCTTGAAATGGCGGAGCAGTATCTCGCAGGAAACCTCGACAGCTTCGACGGGCGAGATGCTTCCGTCGGTTGTGATCTCGAGAATGAGCTTGTCGAAATCCGTCTTGTCACCGACCCTGGCACTCTCGACCTCGAAGTTGATCTTCCTCACGGGACCGAACCACGAGTCGAGAAGGATGGTGCCCGGCTCGGAGCCGCGACCAGATTCACGCCACTCGTCGGAGGTCATGTACCCCTTGCCCCGCTCGACTGAGATCTCGATGTCGAGGCTGGTCTTCTCGCTCAGCTCAGCGATGACCTGGTCGGGATTAGCGATTCGGAGGTCGTCCGAACCCTTCATGTCCGCGCCGGTTATCACACCGGGTTTCGATGCCTTGAGAGTGAGTATCCCGGTACCCTCGCCATCGAACCTTATGTTGAGGAGCTTGATGTTCAGAATGATGTCAGGAACGTCCTGTATGACTCCCTGAATAGATGAGAACTCATGTGCTACGCCCTTGATCCTGACCGAAACTGGAGCCGCTCCCTCCAGAGACGAGAGCATGACCCTTCGGAGAGCGTTTCCGAGGGTCCTGCCGAATCCACGCTCGAGAGGTGATATCACGAGTCTTCCGTACCTGTCCGTGCCGGTGTCTTCGTCCCAGCTGATAATGTCAGGCAGATAAAGGCTCTTAAATTCCATTCGATTCCCCCGTAAGACTGAAGCGTGCTGCTACAGGCGTTTTACCGGTATTTCTTCTCGTTACCCTCATTCGGCGCTACTTGCCACGACGCCGCTTGGAGAGGCGGCACCCGTTGTGCGGGACCTTCGTGAGGTCCTTAATCCCCGTGATATCGAGGTCGGTGGACTGGAGTGCCCTGACGGCAGCCTCCCTGCCCGAGCCGGGTCCCCGAACCCAGATATCGATCTTGCGAATACCGGCTTCAAGCGCCTTCTCGGCAGCCTGAACCGCTGCCTGGCTGGCAGCGAAGGCAGTGCCCTTCCTGGTGCCCGTGACGCCTGTCGTCCCGCCGCTGGCCCATGTGATGACGTTACCGCTGGTATCCGTGACGGTTATCATCGTGTTGTTGAACGACGACTTCACGTGGGCGATGCCGTGGATGTCGCAAACCTTGGTCGCCTTCCTGGTCGTTCGACCGGAACCCTTTCCCTTAGGCAACGCTGCCCTCCTAACGCTTCTTCCTGTGACCCTGCTTCGGACCCTTCCGGGTCCTCGCATTGGTATGAGTTCGCTGTCCGTGGACGGGGAGTCCCTTCCGGTGTCTGAGCCCCCGGTAGGATCCGATATCCATGAGCCTCTTGCGGTTCATGGTGACTTCCGCCCGCAGGGCACCTTCGACCTTGTAGGTCTCGTCGATGACCCTGCGCAGAGACGCTACTTCACTTTCCGTGAGAGTGTCGGTGTTCCTGTCCCCGGGGATGCCCGTCTTCTCGAGTATTTCCTTCGCCGAGGTCAGGCCAATACCGTGGATGTACGGAAGAGCGTAGAGAATCTGTTTGTTCCGGGGAAGGTCAACGCCTGCGATTCTTGCCACTGTCTACCTCCACTGACGCCGGAGATCCGGCTAGCCCTGCCTTTGCTTGTGTCTTGCGTTCCGGGGACAGATGACCAGCACCTTCCCTTTCCTGCGAACAATACGGCAGTGCTCACAGATCTTCCTGACAGAGCTGCGGACTTTCATCTCTTTGCCTCACTTATACCTGTATGTTATCCGGCCCCTGGAGAGATCGTAGGGCGAGAGTTCGACTGTCACCCTGTCACCCATCAGAATCCGGATGTAATGCATCCGCATTTTTCCCGAAACATGGCACAGCACGATGCATCCCTCCGGTTTGTCGAGCTGGACTCGGCACATGTTGTTGGGAAGAGTCTCGGTAACCGTTCCATCAACAACGATGCTCTGCTCCTTAGCCAAACCGGGCTCTCCTTCCTCTAGAGTTCTCCGAATACAGAACGGGTACTATGGCCCAAACGCCTCATTCCGTCAATATCAACGGGTTACCGTCAGTAACCGCTACGGTATGTTCCGCATGGGCGGAGAGGCTGCCATCGGTTGTCACAACCGTCCACCCATCGTCCAGAGTTCTCACAGCGAATCCTCCCGCATTGACCATCGGTTCGATGGCCAGCATGAGACCGCGGGTAAGCTTAGTGCCCTTCCCTCTCGACCCGAAATTCGGAACCTGGGGAGGTTCGTGAAGCCGTCTTCCGATACCGTGTCCCACCAGCTGTCTGACCACGCTCATGCCGTTTGCTTCGACCAGGTCCTGGATCGCGGCGCTTATATCCCCGATCCTGCTGCCTGCCCGGACCTCGAGTATACCGGCATCCCTTGCCCTGTACGTGGTCTCGACAAGCCTCTCCGCTTCCGGCGATACCGTCCCGACCATGATCGTGTCGGCCGCGTCACCGTGGAAGCCGTTCTTGCAGGCTCCGACGTCGAGGCTGACCAGGTCCCCATTATTCACAATGCGGTCGGACGAGGGAATGCCGTGGACGACCTCACTGTTGATGGAGACACATACCGAGGCAGGATATCCGTTGTATCCCAGGAACGACGGTTTCGCTCCCTCTGCTTCGATTATCTCCCTTCCGAGGTTGTCGATCTCGGTCGTCGACACCCCCGGACTGATGAAACTCCTGATCTCGTCCAGGACCTTCCTTACTATCCGACCGCTCTCCCTTGCGCAGTCGAACTCTCTGCCGGTTACTACAGCCATGCAGAGAGTGACTCCCTGATCCTGTTGGAGACTTCCTGAACGGTACCCAGACCGTCGATCTCGAGCATACGACCCGTGTAGTACTCCACCAGCGGTCTTGTCTCTGTCCGGTAGTGCGTCAGCCTCTCCCTGACCACATCAGGCCTGTCATCCTCACGGAGGACGAGAGGCTCCTCACAGACTGGACAGTTCAGGTCGCGATCCGAATCGTTTTTCTTCGTACCGCTGATCTGACCACACCCGGTACACGTAAGCCGCCCGGACAGCCTGGCAATGACCTCATCGTCATGGACAACGAGCAGCATGGCTCCGGTGAGCGGTCGACCGATCTCCGCAAGGTAACGATCCAGATCTACCGCCTGACTTACGTTACGGGGATATCCGTCGAGCAGGAAATTTTCGATATCGGAGATCTTCGTAAAGACCTGCTCGTTAACGATCTCGTCTGATATCAGCACCCCTGACTCCATTGTCTTGCGGATTCTCATCCCGAGATCAGTCTCCTTCTGCACCTCCTCGCGGAAGAGCGATCCTGTGGATAGGTGAACCATTCCGAAATGGGCAGATGCCAGCTCGGCCTGCGTTCCCTTGCCCGAGCCGGGAGGGCCGAAGAAGACGATCCTCATCGCCTGCCCCTGATCCTTCCCTTGCTCAGGAATCCGTCGTAATGCCGCATGAGAAGGTGCGTCTCGATCTGCCTGAGCGTCTCGAGTGCAACACCGACTACGATCAGCAGGCTGGTTCCGCCGAACATGAAGTTCACCCCCATGTGCTTGCTCATCAGCATGGGCATCGATGCGATTCCGGCGAGGAATATCGCACCGGGCAGCGTAACCCTGACCAGGACCTTCTCGATGTATTTCGCAGTGCTCTTGCCCGGCTTCCTCCCGGGAATGAACCCGCCGTATTTCTTCATGTTCTCGGCCAGGTCTGTCGGATTGAAGGTAATAGCAGTGTAGACGTAGGCGAAGAGGATGATAAGAGTCGAGTAGACCATTATGTAGAGCGTACTTCCCGGTGCCAGAAAGCTGTTGACCCACGTGTCTATTCCCGAGTTGGGGAAGAACATTGCGATACTGCTTGGAAACATCATGAAGGCCTGAGCGAAGATGACCGGTATCACTCCTGCAGTGTTGAGCCGCAGAGGGATATGGGTGCTCTGCCCGCCGTACATCTTACGTCCCCTGACCTGTTTTGCATAGGTGACTGGAATCCGCCTCTGAGCCTCGGTCATGAGAACGACGAACGCCACAGTGGCGAACATGAAGACCAGCAGGAATATCATGGAGACAAAAGACGTCTGCTGCAGGACGAACACATCGCGGTAGAGGGTCTGTATGGACCCGGGCAGCCTGCCTACGATCCCGGCGAATATGATGAGGCTGATCCCGTTGCCGATTCCCCTCTCGGTTATCCTCTCTCCCAGCCACATGACGAAAATGGTTCCGGTGATGAGTGTAATCACCGTCTGGAGGGTGAATGCCATACCCGGGTGAGGAACCACGCCGGGAACCTGCCTGTTGAGCCCGACGAGGTACTGTGATATCCCCAGCCCCTGCACGAAAGCAAGACCTACCGTCGCGTACCTCGTGATCTCGGTCAGCTTCTGGCGCCCTGCCTCCCCCTCCTTCTTGAGCTTCTCGAAGTAAGGAACAACGGAACCGAGGAGCTGCACGATGATCGATGCGGAAATGTAGGGCATGATGCCAAGTGCAAAGACACTTGCTCTCCTGAGCGCTCCACCCACGAAGAGATCGTACATCCCCATGAGTCCACCGCCGCCTGAGAAGGCTTCGCCTAGAGCGCCTCCATCGATACCGGGAACCGGTATGTGACCACCGATCCGGTAGACCGCAAGCACCACGACCGTGTAGAAGATCTTCTTCCTGAGCTCGGGTATCTTGAGTATGTTTTCGAAACCCCGCATTACTCGAGCACCTCAGCAGTTCCGCCGGCTTCACTTATCGCCTCGACCGCCTTCCTGGTGAATGCGTGGGCACAGACGGTGAGTCCGAGCTCGAGCTTGCCGCTCCCGAGTATCTTGACCGGTCTCTGCCGGGACGAGATCAGACCGGCTTCCTTCAGGCTGTCTGGCGTGACGACGGAGTCTTTCTCGAACCTGTTGAGGAGCCCGATGTTCACCGTCTGGTAGACGAGCGTGAACCTGGCATTACTGAAGCCCCTGTAAGTCAGGCGCCTCTGGATAGGCATCTGGCCGCCCTCGAACCACGGCTGGATGCTCGCTCTCGCCCTCTGGCCCTTGTGACCCTGGCCGCTGGTACCGCCCTTGCCGGAGCCGGTCCCGCAACCCTTCCGCATCCTGGTCTTCCTGGCCCCCTTTGCCGGACGGAGGTGCTGGAGACGTCTCATGCCTTCACCTCCTCGACTTCAACGAGGTGACTGATCCTCGAGATCATGCCGCGGATTTCCGGCCGGTCGGGCTGGATCACAGTGTGATGCATCCTGCGAAGACCCAGAGCCTCGAGCGTCCTCTTCTGGACCTTTTTACGACCGATCCCGCTTCTTATCTGAGTTATTCGAAGCTTCTTTTTCTTGCGTTCAGCCATCGGAGCCCTGCCTCCTGGCAACATCATCGATGCGGATCCTGTTCATCTCATCTATCAGGATGAGGTCGTGGAACCCTGCCATTGTAGCCTTCACCACGTTGTGAGCGTTGTTAGAGCCCTGTGCCTTTGTCAGCACATCCTTGATCCCCGCACACTCCATGATCGCGCGGACCGGAGCCCCCGCGATAACTCCTGTTCCCGGGCTGGCGGGTCTGAGCAGGACTTGGCCTGCTCCGTACTTGCCGATGATGCGGTGGGGTATGGTCCGGTTGTCCACCAGGGGGATCGAAATCATGTTTTTCCTTGCAGTCTCGGTGGCTTTCCTTATGGATTCCGGGAGTTCCGAAGCCTTACCGAGCCCCACTCCCACTTTGCCGTTGCTGTCGCCTACTGCAACGATAGCATTGAACCCGAATGTCCTTCCGCCCTTGGTAACCTTCGCCACCCTGTTGACAGCGATCAGACGGTCGATCAGACCCGCTTCTTCGAGCTCGCTGGGCTTCCTGGGCTGACGGGGTCTTCTCCCCCGGTCCCTTTTGCCCCTGGGAGGTCTGCTGTCCCGGGAATTGGGAGTCTTCTTCTGTTCCACTTCGACAGTCCTTCCCTCTAGAATCTGAGGCCGCCCTCGCGGGCCTTTTCTGCAAGAGCCTTGACACGGCCGTGATAGGGATGTCCTCCCCTGTCGAAGACGACCGTTTCTATGCCGAGTTCCTTTGCCTTTTCCGCCACCAGGCTGCCAAGGCGCTCAGAGCGACTCAGCTTGGTTCCGGGTTCTCCGCCGGCAAATTCACCGCAGTTGGTTGTTAGCGTGGCCAGAGTATTCCCGGAGATGTCGTCGATGAGACATGCTGTCATGTGCCGTAAAGATTTGCGCACGAAGAGCCTCGGTCTCTCGGGTGTTCCGAAGATCTTCTTCCTGATACCGGCATGGCGCCTCAGGATACGCTCCCTGCGCGTGAGTCGAGCCATGTCTCCATACCTCCTATGTGACGACCGTCTTCGCGGCCTTGCGCTTCACGTACTGATCCGAGTAGCGGAAACCGATCAGGGTGTACGGCTCGACCGGTTTGATCCTGTAGAGCAGTGAGGCGAAGTCTCCGACGAGATGTCGGTCGTTACCCGTTATCTTCAGCTTGAAGGTGTTCTGCCCGGGGGTGATGTCTATCGAGATCCCCTCGGGGATGGACACCACTATCCTGTGCGAGAAGCCGACCTGCATATCGATTGCTGATCCGTTGAGTTCGGCCTGATATCCCTTGCCCTGGACGATCATAGTGATCAGATGCCCCTTGCTGACTCCGACTATCCTGTTGCTGAGCAGGGCACGGACCGTTCCGTGAAGGCTCCTCTGTGATGCAGAATCGTCCCTTCGGCTGACCTTGAGTGAGCCCTTCGTTTCCTTGACGATGATGCCGTCAGGGAGCTCGAGAGTGTCCTCACCCCTGGAGCCCTTCACTGTCACCAGAGAGCCTTTCACCTTTACCTTTACGTCGTCCAGCGGGATCGGCAGTTTTCCTATTCTGGACATTGTCGTTCCTACCAGACGTGGAGCAGCACTTCGCCGCCCACGTTCTCTTTTCGCGCCTCGATGTCTGTTATGACACCTCTCGGCGTGGTGAGCACAGCCATACCTCTGCCGCCCATGACCCTGGGGATATCGCTGACACCGGCATAGACCCTGCACCCGGGTCGTGAGATCCTCTTGATTCCGATTATCAGGGGTCTGCCGTTGCGGTATGCCAGGTAAACCCGGATAACGCCCTGCTTGCTGTCCTCCATGAGCCTGAAGCCCCTGATGAATCCGCGGCTGTATAGAACCTTCGCTATGTTCGTTTTCAGCTTCGATGCAGGGATATCCACGATCTTGTGTCCGGCCCTGGAGGCGTTTCTGATCCGCGTGAGCAGGTCTGCGACAGGATCTGTCATAGACATGTAGTCATTCCCCCTCTACCAGCTTGCCTTGCGGACGCCTGGGATAAGGCCCCTGTTGGCCATATCCCTGAAACAGACACGACATATCCCGAACCTCCGGAGATATCCCCGCGGACGACCGCAGAGACAGCAGCGGTTGTACTTCCTCACTCCGAATTTCGGCTTTTTCTTCGCCTTCTCAACAAGGCACTTCTTGGCCATCTCCCGCCCCCTATCGGCCGCTTGTTCTGAAGGGCATGCCCATGAGCTTCAGGAGCTCGAGGCCCTGCTCGTCAGTAGGTGCGGTGGTTACGATCGTAATGTTCATTCCTCTGAATTTATCGATCTTGTCTACGTTGATCTCCGGGAAGATCGCCTGTTCCTCGACGCCGAAGTTGAAATTTCCCCTGCCATCGAATCCCTTGGGGGACAGACCTCTGAAATCCCTGACCTGGGGAAGCGCGAAGTTGATCAGCCTGTCCAGGAAATCCCACATCCTGTCTCCGCGGAGAGTAGTGAAGATGCCGATTGGCATCCCCTCGCGGAGGCGGAATCCGGCGATGGAACGTTTGGCCTTGGCAACCACGCACTTCTGACCGGTGATCAGCTCCATCTGGTTGACAGCGTTGGTTAAGTTGTTCGCGTTGTCCATCGCTTCCTTGCCCAGGCCCATGTTGATCACTACTTTGACCGGCTTGGGGATCTCGTTTGCATTGGAGAGCTCGAAGCGCTCAGTGAGCCCGGAGCGGATCTCGTCGAGGTATACCTGGCGGAGCCGCGATCTGTATGTGGTCACGTCCGGTACCTCTTTCCTAACCCGCTGTGATGACCTCGCCGCAGGATCTGCACTCCCGGACGAGCCTGCTCCCGGCATCACGAATACGCCTGACACCCGAAGCCTTGCCGCAACCCGGACAGACCAGTCTCAGGTTCGACAAGTGAATGGGTGCCTCTTTCTCGATTATCCCGCCCTGCTGGTTCTTCGAGGAGGGTCTGGAATGTCTCTTGATGAAGTTGAGTCCCTCGACGATCGCCCTGCTGGTTCCCGGGAAGACCTTGAGCACCTTCCCACTCTTGCCCCTCTCGTTTCCGGAGAGGATGAGAACCTTGTCACCCCTTTTGATGTTCATCAGATAACCTCCGGTGCGAGAGAGACTATCTTCATGAAATTGGCCCTGAGCTCACGGCCGACTGGGCCGAAGATCCTGGTGGCCACCGGCTGGTAGGAGTCGTCCAGCAGGACTGCAGCATTGTCGTCGAACCTGACGGACGAGCCATCCGGCCGGTTCAGCTCTTTCCTGGTGCGGACCACTACCGCCCTGCAGACCTCGCTCTTCTTCACGGTGCCGTTTGGAATCGCGTCCTTGACGGTAACGACAATGACATCCCCGATCCTGGCGTACCGTCTCCCTGTACCGCCCAGGACCTTGATACACAGCACCTCGCGGGCACCTGAGTTGTCCGCGACCTTGAGTCTGGATTCCTGCTGTATCATCCGGAGCTCCCTACCGAACTTTCTGTATTATGTCGATCAACCGCCAGCGTTTGGTCTTCGAGTAGGGCCGGGCCTCGGAAATGAGGACCACATCGCCGACCTGGCACTGATTCTGGTCATCGTGTGCATAGTACTTCCGGGATGCCCGGAAACGTTTCTTGTACACGGGGTGTGCTTTGAGCGTCGTCACTTCCACCACGACGGTCTTGTCCATCGCACTGGCGACAACTGTGCCCTTCAGCACCCGCTTGTTCCCTGTCCGGGTTTCAGCCATGGCTAACTCCCTTTGTCCGAACCGGCCCCGATTCCGAGGTCGGATTCGCGAAGAACGGTGAGAACCCTGGCGAGTTCCCTGCGGACAATCCTGAGCCGAAGGGGGTTGTCCAGCTGCTGTGTTGCCTTCCGGAACCTTAGGTTGAAGATCTCCTTCTGGAGTTCTTCGATACGGGACATGAGCTCGTCCCTGCCTATCACCCGGAGCTCGTGTGCCTTCATTGTACCATCTCCTCCTTGTCGCGTACGACGAACCGTGTCGAGACAGGGAGTTTGTGGCTGGCGAGTCCCATCGCCTCACGGGCAGATTCGATGACGACTCCTTCGATTTCGAACATTATGCGTCCCGGCTTCACCACCGAAATCCAGTGGTCGACGGCTCCTTTGCCCTTGCCCATGCGCGTTTCGGCCGGAGTAGATGTAACCGGCTTGTCGGGGAAGATTCGAATCCAGACCTTTCCGCCCCTCTTGATGTGCCTGGTAATTGCGATTCGAGCAGACTCGATCTGTGCACTGGTTACCCAGCCCGGTGAAAGAGCCTGGAGTCCGTACTCACCGAAAGCGACTGTGTCGCCTCCCTTTGCGCGGCCGCGGGTTCTTCCCCGATGCTGCTTCCTGTATTTGGTCCTCTTCGGCATCAGCATTATGCATCACCTGCTATTCAGGGGATCCGGTGCCGGGTATCTCGTGCACCTCGCCGTTGAAGATCCAGACCTTCACACCGATCACACCGTAGGTTGTCCTCGCAGCGCACCTGGCGAAGTCGATATCGGCCCTCAGCGTATGGAGAGGCACTCGGCCCTCGTGGTACGTGTTCACCCTCGACATCTCGGCTCCGCCCAGCCTGCCGGCGCAAGAGATCTTGACACCCTCTGCACCGGTCCTCATCGCATCGGAAATGGCCCTTTTCATGGCTCTGCGGACGGAGATCCTGTTCTCGACCTGTCTTGCGACATTCTCAGCTACCAGTGTTGCATCGCGCTCCGGCTGGCGGATTTCCTCGACCTTGGTATTCAGAGTCTTGCCAGTGAGGAAGTTGAGTTCCTTCGTGAGCTTGTCGATAGTGCTTCCCCGACTGCCGATGACCAGGCCGGCCCTGGCTG